>Ga0302319_10000774_pt1 | contig 71671 bp, 58 predicted proteins | sample Bog_T0_2_FD_203319 | JGI IMG/M metagenome (GOLD analysis project Ga0302319, IMG submission 203319) | Peat permafrost microbial communities from Stordalen Mire near Abisko, Sweden - Bog_T0_2 | ecosystem: Environmental > Terrestrial > Soil > Wetlands > Peat | place: Sweden: Abisko, Stordalen Mire...
TGAACATCCAGCCCGAGTTTTATTACCCGGGCGCGGGCGCCAGGGTCTGTCTGTGTCGTTTGATTAGTAGTCATGACGCGGACAGCTTGGCGCCTTGCGCCCCGCTTGTCTGCCCCATGTCATCTAGTAGCGAGTTAGGTTTTTAGCGTTCCGATTTCAGTATGAAGCCCTAGCAAAACTTCATGGACTAGTTAAGGACATCTCGTTCTGCGTAAACGCGGTGATTCTCTCGATCTATGGAAATATGAATTAATTCCGATCGGGCATTCGGCTTGGAGCGGTCGATCGTGAAGCCCTTAATGTCGGATGGACCCTGTTTCCACCAGTCGGGCGCATTTGGGTTTCCATTCGGGCGGTTACCGGGTCCGATGTCGGCGTAACTCCAATATGTAACTGTATCCCGCGGCAGATTCTCGATTGTTTTGATCGTCGCGTCGTCGCAATCGAAGCATAGCCACCTGCTATAGCTATCGCGCACCCAATAATAATAGCTTCTGACATGTGTGACGGAGGCGGGCTGGTCGAAGCCGATGGTCTCTTTAAAGGAGTTCCTGAGAGAGACGTCGTCGTGCTCTTCGCCCCAGCCGCATCCCGTTAAGATCACGGTAAGCATGATCGCGAAACAAAAGTCGCGCAACCTGAACCTAGCCCTCATATTGAGTCTTTGGACTAGAAGATGGATACCCCAACCAGTTTGCCGTCGGAGTCGAAGTCCCATTTGGAGTAGTCCATGCGCGAATCGAGTAATGTCGTGGCCGGCAATAATGTTCAGGAGCGATCCTGGAAAAATGTCTATCTCGTTCGGCTGGTACTGATCGCCGGGATTATGCAGACAGACCAGATTATGATGGTCTTATTGGTAACTAAGACATTGGGGACAAGTATCAATGGCCTGTTCAAAATGACTCTCGTCACGCTATTGCCGTTGTTAGTGCCCGTGCTGCTTTCCGCATTTTTCCTATATTGGGCTAGCATTCGATTTCTCGAGCGAAGAAGCGTCCACGAGCTCCGTCCGATTGGTGCTTTCCAGCAGTTCACCCTAGGTCTTGGCGGTGCGGTTCTACTCTTTGCGATCGTGTTTTCGGCAATTGCGTCAAGTGGAAACATTTCCTATCTAGGCTATACTGGTTTGGGATCGATCCCGTCATCTCTTTTGCTCTACGCGACAGGGGCTGTATTCGAGGAGTTAATCTTCCGTGGGGCCCTTTTCCGAATTACTGAGGAGGCCTGCGGAACAGGCCCGGCTCTGATAATCTCGGCATTGTGTTTCGGTGTCTCCCATCTTGCGAACACTGGAGTCACGCTGTTCAGCGTCCTCTCTATCGCAGTTGGCAGCACCGTTTTTTGTTTAGCATATAGCCTGACCAAAAGCTTATGGTGTTCAATTGGCATTCATTTGGGTTGGAACCTGGCACAAGGTGCTTTGTTTGGTGCAGCCGTCTCAGGGCACGCCTCTCAGGGGATTTTCAGATTCATGCTGGCCGGACCGGATTGGTTGACAGGGGGCGCTTTTGGTCCGGAAGCGTCCGTGTTCTCCATTATCCTTTTTGGCGCCCTTGCCGGCGTTCTCGGCTGGCTGACGATACGTCGTCGGAGTTGGAGTAAAACTAAGCTGAGGATTACCGCCAGCTGACAACAGGCTGAGTGTTTCAGAATTAACGGTCATCCGCGCTCAAAGGAAGCGCTTTAGCATATGATCAGTTGCCATCGACCTAGTTCGCGGAAGTAACTAGAGTAATTTGAGGAACCGCTCCGGGGTAAGGCCGGCATCTCGTGCGATAGCCCCATTGTTATCGCATTGATCGGCGAATGCCTGGGAATTGAGAGGCGGACCTTCCCGTTGCTCATGATCACGTGGCCGCTCTGGCGAGCAATTCTATAGCCAAGCTTCTGAAACACCTTCACGGCGTCGCTCTGGCCGACTCCCGGAATTCTGGGCATCGGCTAGACAGGTAAAGCTTGGCGCCTCGCGCCCCGCTTGTCTGCCCCATGTCATCTAGCGTTGATCCTCGCGGAGTTTTTGGCACAAATTGCGAGACGACAAAGGGGTCTCGCTGTCATTTCCATCTGGAGGAAAAGAATTTTGCATAAAGCCGTAGTTCGCTCCCAGCCCTTGGCCTTTCTCTCCGGTGGCGGAGAACTGGGGGAATTGATGCGTCGCAAAGAGTGGTCAGAGAACGTCCTGGGGCCGCCGGCGGAGTGGCCGCAGAGCCTGAAGACGGCCGTCCGGATCATGCTGACGTCCCGCCAGCCCATCTGGATCGGCTGGGGTCCCGAGCTCATCTACGTCTATAACGACCCCTACAAAGCGATCATCGGCGGCAAGCATCCCGAGGCTTTGGGGCAGCCGACGAAGGTCGTGTGGCGGGAAATCTGGGATGTGATCGGGCCGATGCTTTCCACCGCGATGGCCGGGGATGAGGGCACCTACGTCGAATCTCAGCTCCTCATCATGGAGCGGCACGGCTACCGCGAGGAGACGTACTATACGTTTTCCTACAGCCCCATTCCCGACGACGACGGCGTCGCGGGCGGGATCATCTGTGCCAACACCGACGACACCCGGCGGGTGGTCGGCGAGCGCCAGCTGGCGTTGCTTCGCCAGCTGTCCGCCGGCACCGCCAATGTCCATACCCTGGAGGATGCCTGTGTCGGGGCGCGGAACGCCCTCGCCTCCAACCCCTACGACATCCCCTTCGCGCTGATCTTCCTGCCCGCCGCCGAAGGCCCCGGATTGATCCTGGCCGAATCCTGCGGCGTCGACCGCACCCATCCGCTCGCGAATCCGGCGGTCTGGGACCTGGACCGCGTCCTCGCGGACCAGGCCATTCGCATCGTCGATAATCTGAAGCAGTCGTTCGGGCCAGACCTGCCGACGGGTGCTTGGGCCGAGGCCCCGGCCCGGGCGGCGTTGGTCCCGCTGGCGGCGCAGGGAGAGACTAGCCGCGGAGGCGTGCTCGTCATCGGCCTCAATCCGTTCCGTTTATTCGACGAGAATTATCAGAATTTCCTCGGCCTGATAGGCGGCCAGGTCGCGGCGAGCGTCGCGAGCGCGCAGACCTTCGAAGCCGAGCGGCGGCGGGCGGAAGCGCTGGCCGAGCTCGACCGCGCGAAGACGGAGTTTTTCTCGAACGTCAGTCACGAATTTCGCACGCCGCTCACGCTGATGCTCGGGCCGATCGAGGACATGCTCGAAAAAAAGGGGCCCGATCTGACGCCGGCGGCGAAGGCGCAACTGGAGATTGTCCACCGCAACAGCCTGCGGCTCCTAAAGCTGGTCAACACGATGCTCGACTTCTCGCGCATCGAGGCGGGACGGACGGAGCCGAATTTCTCCGCGGTCGAACTCGGCGCTTACACCTCGGAACTCGCGAGTGTCTTCCGGGCGGCGATGGAGCGGGCCGGCCTTCGGCTCATCGTCGAGTGCGCGGCGCTGCCCGAGCCGGTCCTGGTCGACCGCGAGATGTGGGAGAAGATCGTGCTTAACCTGTTGAGCAACGCCTTCAAGTTTACCCTCGCCGGGGAGATTGAGGTGAAGCTCGAGGCCGTCGGCGACGAAGCACGCCTCACGGTGCGCGATACGGGGATCGGGATACCAAGGGAGGAATTGCCGCGGGTCTTCGAGCGCTTTCACCGAGTGAAGGAATCCCGGGGCCGCACCCACGAGGGCACGGGCATCGGACTCGCCCTGGTGCAGGAACTCGTGCGCCTGCAGGGCGGCTCGGTGGGGGTGGAAAGCGTGATCGACCATGGAAGCCGCTTCATCGTCACCGTCCCCCTCCGGAGGGCGTCGGGGAAAGCCGGACGGGCAAATGGCCCGCCCGAACCTCGGCCGAACAACCTATCACGCGACACTTTTGTAAAGGAGGCGATGCGTTGGACGACGCCCGGCGCCTCGCCCGCGGCGCAGGAATTGATCGTCGACGGTCCTGCCGCCCTGGAGAGGCAGGCCGGGGAGGGGAGACGACCCTCCGGGGATCGCCCCCGGATCGTGTGGGCCGACGACAACGCCGACATGCGCGACTATGTGCGGCGGCTGCTCGAAGACCGTTTCGAGGTCACGGCCGTCGCTGACGGGCAGGCCGCGCTCGAAGCCGTCCGGTCCGCGCCGCCCGAGCTGGTGCTGAGCGACGTGATGATGCCGAGGCTGGACGGCTTCGGCCTGATGCGGGAACTCCGCCTGGACCCGGAGCTGCGCACTGTCCCCATTATCCTGTTGTCGGCCCGGGCCGGAGAAGAGGCCCGGGTGGACGGCGTGACCGCCGGCGCGGACGACTACCTGGTCAAGCCGTTCAGCGCCAGGGAGCTGCTGGCCCGGGTGGAGTCACATGTGAAGATGGCCCGTTTTCGGCGGGAGGCCCAGGCCCAGATGGAGCGACTGAACCAGGACCTTTATCGGCAGATCGCCGATCTTGAGGAGGCGCACGAGCTGGTTCGCCAGCGGACGGCGCAGTTTGAGGCCCTGCTCAACCAGGCCCCGATCGGGGTCTACGTGGTCGACTCGGATTTGCGTCTCCGCGACGTCAACCCGACCGCCCGCCCCGTCTTTGGAGATATTCCGAACCTGATCGGGCGGGATCTCGGCGAGGTCACCCGCATTATTTGGCCGAGGGCCCAGGCCGACGAGATCGTCCGGCGGTTCCGCCACACGCTCACCACCGGGGAGTCCTTCTCGGAACCCGAGCTGGCCGAGGAACGCGCGGACCGCGGCCGGACCGAGTATTACGAGTGGCGCATCGACCGCATTCCCCTCCCGGACGGCCGCTACGGCGTCGTGGCCTATTTCCGGGACATTTCCGAACAGGTTCGCGTCCGCATGGCCCTCAAGGGTGCGCGGGATGACGCCCTGGCCGCGAACCAGGCCAAGGACGCGTTCCTGGCCACGCTGTCCCATGAGCTCCGCACGCCCCTGAACCCCGCCCTGCTGGTGGCGAGCGACGCGGCGGACAACGAGGCATTGCCGGAGAGCATCCGCGCGGACTTTAGGATGATCGCCAACAACATCTCCCTCCAGGCGCGGTTGATCGACGATCTCCTCGACTTTAGCCGGATCGTGCACGGAAAGCTGGCGATGGAGCGGCGTCCCCTGGACCTCCACGAGACGGTCCGCGCCGCCGCCGCCACGATCCAGGGGGAGATGGCGGCCAAGGGCATCCGGCTCACGATTGACTTCCCGGCCGCCTCGCCCGTGGTGGACGGTGACCCGGTGCGCCTGCGGCAGGTCTTCTGGAATGTGCTGAAGAACGCGCTCAAGTTCACCCCGCCCGGCGGCCGGATCGACATTGCGGCCGCGGAGCGCCCGTCCGGCGAGAGCGAAATCCGGATCAGCGACACCGGGATCGGCATGCGGTCCCAGGAATTGGCGCGCATCTTCTTCCCCTTCGTGCAGGGCCGGCACACCGATGAGAACCGGCAGGAGCGCTATGGCGGGCTCGGCCTCGGCCTCGCCATCTCCCGCATGTTGGTCGAGAACCAGGGCGGCACCATCTCGGCCGAGAGTCCCGGGCCCGACCGAGGGTCGACTTTCATCGTTCGGCTGCCGACCGGGGCGAGGGCGAAGGGCCCGCCGGGTGGAATTCACCACGGAGGGGAGAAGAGCCGGCCCCCGGCGCAGGCGGGGTCCCAGCGCCCGGCCACCCGCATTTTGTTTGTGGAGGATCATGAATCCACGCGGGAGGCGATGACCACCCTGTTGAAACGGCGCGGATACGACGTGAGGCCCGCCTCGACGATTGCGGGAGCCCTGAGGACCGCCGACCAGGAGGAGTTCGATGTTCTAATCTCCGACTTGGGACTGCCCGACGGAAACGGCTGCGATCTCATGAGGGAGCTCCGGGTCAAGCGGCCCTCGCTCCGGGGCATCGCCATCAGCGGGTTTGGGATGGACGCCGACCTAACCCGGTCTCAAGCCGCCGGCTTCAACGAGCACCTCACGAAGCCGGTGAGCGTCGACTCGCTCGATCGGGCGCTCGCGCGCATTCTGAAGGGATAGGGAAGGTCCCGGAGGGGACGGCCAGGATGCGCCGCGCCACCTCCGCGGCATGGACGCGGATCTCGGGCACGGCCGTCGACTCCCAGACGATGCCCTTCAACGGGGCCCCGAGCGGATCGCCTCCACAGCAAGGGCATAGCCGCGGCGCTTCCAACGCCCCATGTCCCCAATCTTTAACGAAGAGCCATTTTAAGAAGTGGGAACCAAGAGCTTAAGCCCCACGACCTTCACAAGATTCTGCTGGCGCGAATCAAAACTGATGAACGTGGAGAATCCAAGTTCCAGGGCGCTTGCGACGTGGAGTACATCAAGAGACCGTGTGCCTAAATTTCTGCTATGCTCGCGACTCAATTTTGCCGCCTGGTTTAGTGCTGCACGCCAAAGCAGGTCAGCCTGAACGTATCGACCCTGTGCAAAATCGTCGTCCAGCGCGGCAAGAGCCCCATCAAACGCAGGTCCGCTGATTAGTTTGCGATTCGCCGCTAGGGCGATCCCGTTGACTAACTCGACGCGCCCATGATGGGTCACCGAAAGTGGCCCTCGGGCCTTAGTACGCCAGGCGGCCATGCTTTGTGACTCAGGCTCATGAAGGTAAAGTTTCAGGAGCGCGCTGGGATCAACGTAAACCGTATTAGCGGTCGCCACGGTTTTCATCGGCGAGAGCCTGGGATGCCTCGGCTGAGATTGGCCTCGGCTGATATGAAATGAGCCTAGTCCAGTAGTCGATTGCGGGAGGTGTCTTTTTCGGAGGGGCCGAGTAGGCGATGAGCTTGTATTTGGCCATCCCGCTTTCGGTCAGCAGGACCTCGCCCTCCTCCTCGATAATTTTTCGTACTTTGGGGAAATGGTTGCGAAGATCTCGCACAGATGCCGTCTTTTTCATGGTGATACGAATATGTATCACGCAGGTTGCACTGTCAAGGTTGCCATTGCGCAGACATCAAAACCATCTTTCGGATTCCAAAATCCTGCGTTTTCCCTCGTGCTAGGCCCTAGCAAAAATGCCCCTTTTCGTAACCCGTAGCCCGGGTGAATTGCCGGTGGGAGCATTCGAATCCCCCTCTCTCCGTCATTTTCAAATTTGTGCGGAGCAGGCTGTAGGGACTCTCGCTAGTCCAAGAGTTCGTGAAGATGGGACAGACGAGCGAGGCACACGGCGCCAAGGTGTCCGCGTCATGACTATCAATCAAACGACACAGGCGGGCTCTGGCGCCTGCGCCGGGCAGTATGCCAAAGTGGCCAGGAGACACCGATCGGACATATCAAAGCGAAATCAAGGCGGCGCTAGATCTCGCGGTTCACACGAAAGGACAACAACGGTTGCAAAATAGGGCAAAGGGGACGGAGGTTTCATGGAAGGGCGAAAATCTCCGCAGGGTAGGTGAATGGCCCATTATAACCGCAGGGATAATGTGGCATAGTGGCGGCCCAATGAAAACCACGCACAAAAATCACCCTACCCACAGTGAGATCGCCACCCAGGCCCAGATTATCTGGGAACTGCGCGGACGACCGGAGGGACAAGACCAAGCGATCTGGTTGACGGCTGAGCACGAATTGCGCTACGACCGCAAGCTGAACATCGCAGCCTCGCGAGACCGTGCTTCAGCGTTGCAACATTTGGATGCGAAGAGCGATGCAGTCCAGAAGGAGTTGTCTGAGCTGTTCCCCTCGAAAAACTCCGATACCATTCGGGAGGAACTCCAGCCCTCCAGTCTGAATGAGGATCGTTAAGCGCCAAACGGGAAATCTCCCGTTTAGGCTTCCGGTGAAGATGCCGTTTTCGCCGCACAGCGTTCTAAGGCCGGCCGCAACAAAACTCTCGATGCCGGCCAGATTTTCGAACGGTCCGGTCACTCAAGCCACAAAGTAATCGCGGACCTTCGGCGCACTTCAAAGCGGGCAGAAAGGCGGTAAGGGCAATCGAGATTGCCCTGCGTCTAACCTAATCCGCAGTTGTACTTTCAGGGTATCCCACCGACTGGGCGAAAAGCACCCGCTGGTTAACCCGCAGGCCGAGCGTCTTCGCCAAGCCGACCTTGTCGCAATTGTGGAACCAAGCCGCCAAACCTTGATCGGCAGCGAACAGATAGACGTTTCCGGCGATCATGCCGGTATCAACAAAGTAATAGGATTTCTGGACATCGGGATCGAGAAGCCCGGGTTCCTGAAATCCTTTCGTGTGGGTGAGCCACTGAATGTCGGCGACGTAGATAAGGTGCACCGGAGCGGTCGCAGCGACGTGTGGCTGACCCGGGGTCATCGCTTCCGCCCGTCGATCACCCGCAGCAATGGGCTTTAGGGCATGATCGAGAGCATCGTAGAGATAGACACCCTCCTCAACAGCGACGAAGATTTCGATTTCCTGAGAGTTACTCGCCGAAGCGGCGGTTCTGCCGACCCCTCCGAACGGGCCGGTCGTGCGATTGACCCCACAAGCAGCCCACAGCAGGTTCGAAAACAGCTGTTGCGGCAGGGGTGTCGAACGGATCTCCCTCGTTGTCTTACGCTGCATCAGTGCGGCGTAAACGGAGGAGGCTTTAATATATGCCGGCTGCGGGAGTGGAATAGGCTCCCAAGCAAATGTTCTGATCGTTGGAAGAGTCACGCCGCTTCACTTCCCTTTTAGCTCTGGGTACAGTTCGTGGACCTTGCGGCGTACCTCCTGCTGTTCCGCAGGCGTTCCGTCCTGAGATACGCGGGCAAGGGCATTCCTTGCATGCTCGATATCCTCGATCGGATAACGTCTGCCAGAGAGCGCGAAGCTACGTTCCGGCAGGCTGTTCCTTGCCTTGGGGGTTAGCTTGGTCACGGGGTTCCTGTGGACTGCAGACTGCGGTGAGTTTCGTTGACCCTCGGGAAATCAGCCCCGCGGGTCACAGACTCCCAGGCGCCGAAGTCGCGGCGAAGGCGCTCAAGCTGTTCGGTGGCGCCTATGAAGGCGTCCTCGCCGAGAAGCAGATGGTGTGGCGGATGGGGGGACTCGACTGCTTTAACGATGGCCTCGGCAGCTCGCACAGGATCGCCAGGCTGTCTCCCCGACGACGCCTTGACCTGGGATCGGGCTCTTCCCGCGGTGTCGGCATAAGCTCCGATCTGATGCGCACTTTCTTCCGCGGATCTCCCGGCCCAATCAGTGCGAAATCCACTCGGCTCAACCACAAGCACCTTCAAACCGAGTGGCTCGACCTCCTGCCATAGGGCTTCTGAAAGTCCCTCGACCGCGAACTTCGTCGCGCTATAATACCCGAGGGCCGGGAACGAGCGCAGGCCGCCCACCGAGGAGATGTTCACAATTGTCCCCGTTCCGTGGAGTCGCATACCCGGCAGGACCGCGCGGATCATCCGACTTAGCCCGAAGACATTCACTTCGAAAAGATGGCGGATCTGCTTCTCATCGCCCTCCTCGATTGCCGCGAAATAGCCAAGGCCCGCGTTGTTAACTAGGACGTCGATGCGCCCAAATTTCGCCTCCGCCGAAGCCACCGCCGCATCGATCGCAGCCGGGTCGGTGACGTCCAACTTCAGGATGAGTGTTTCGCCGCGCACAGCTAGTTCAGCAACCTCAGCAGGCTGCCTTGCTGTGACCACCACGCGGTAGCCTCGAGCAATGAGGAATTCGCATAGAGAGCGTCCGAACCCTGTCGAGCAACCGGTGATGAACCAGACGGGCTTTTTCGTTAGATCGTAGAGAGCGTTCTTTTGAGGCATGTTATAGGGGGTGCGAGGGACCACCCAGCATGGCTTCCGATTTGGATGCCAAATGTTTTCGCGGGAGGTCCAGTTTAGCGTGCGATGGTGAATCCTTACGCCGCATGTTGAACTAATGGCTCGCCAGGAGCTATGGGGTCTATCCCTCCTGCATACCTTGTTAGGTAAAATGACATCGGCAGAGTGTGCCGCTCCGCACTTCCGAATCCGACCGATACGCGAATTGGAATGCGAAACTATTTGGAGCCTGACGAGCCCACAAGCGCAACGCTTAGGCCATGCTCATTTCAGACGCCCGTGTCCTCTTTTCGTACTGCTCGCACAGCGTTTTCTCCCTCTGATGGTCTCGTAGCTACCACGCTCAGCATTGTTTTGGTCTTACCGTAGAAGCCCAACGCCACAGCGGCGCTCCAGGGATTAGTAGCAATGGGCATATCGATCCCCTTCCCTCCGCCATTTTCAGCGGTTCAATTTACGGCAACTAGCGCCGGAGCCTTCACCTCATTGTAATACACCGTGCGGCTTAGCTGTGCCGCCTTGCTGCCGTCGGGCAGAACTCGCGCGGGCACACCATCGATCTCCGCGTAGCCTATGATCATCGTGTTCACGGGGCTGCTGCCATTGGCGCGATTTGGTAGGTTGAATTCCCTTCCCTGGTTGAGCCACAGGCGGCGCGCCGTGAGGCCGGTGAACCACCTGTCAGGACCCAGGCCCTTGGGATCCTCAGCCTCTACAAGGTCCGTAGGCACCCAACCGTATCCCGGAAGGAAGTATTCGGCCCAGCATCTGTAGCCGGGGTCGGTGGCCTTGCCCGCGTTTGCCTCCTTGAGACGATAGCCCATCTGGAGGCGGGCGGGAATGCCTCTTGCGCGAGCCAGCGCAATGAAAAGGGAGTGGATGTCGGTGCACGTGCCGCCGCCATGCGCCAGGCAAACCTCAGCGTCACCGACGCTGAACTTGGATTTCGAGGGATCCCTTGAGTAGTGGATGGTGGTGCCAGCCACCAGGCCAAGGAGCGACTTCGCCTCCAACGCCGGGTTTGACTCGGTGCCGCAGGCCTTGTCCGCCATTGCAGTGATGGCCGGGGTGACCTGCATGTGGGGAGCATCCCCGCGGAGCTCGTCGGCAAACACGGTTCGCACGGCGTCGGTGATCGGTCCCACCTTTGCTGGGTCGATTGTGACCGCGACGGACTGGCGCCTCAGGGTGACGTCAATCGTCGCGCTGAGGGTTGGCGTGGCGGGGGAGGAAATCTCAGCGTAAAGGAAGCGGTTGCCGTGGTCGGGTTCCGTGACGACGGACCACTTGCCCGGGATCGATGCTGCAAAATCGAGGACTTGCTGATTGGTGTCGTCGCCGGGGACAGATATCCACCATTTGACCGTCTTTGTGCCTGCAGGGATATCGGCAAGAGTGACCGTTTGCTTAATTTGGTACGTGACCTCGCTCGGATCCGAAGGCGAGGGGACGGCCAGAACCGAGGAGCTGGACAGTGCGGCGGCAGCAAATAACAGGGTAAACGATTTCATAGGGGCGCGAGCAAGGGGGGGTGGCTTGTTCTGAGGCGGCAGAAGTTCCTCTCCTCCGGCGTGCACCGACAACGTCCAAGGGGCCAACCTGGCCGGCAGGACCGTCAGCTGCGTGATTGGTGGGGTGGAGGAAAGCAAAAAAACGGCAGATGTGCCGGTAGCGCCGGACTAGAGAAGCTGTCGGAACTGCTCAGGCGTGAGGCCCGCGTCCCGTGCGATTGCCCCCATCGTTATCGCGTTGATCGGCGAATGCCTCGGAATCGAAAGTCGGACACTTCCGTTGCTGAGGATAACGTGGCCACTTTGGCGAGCTATTCGGTACCCGAGTTTCTGAAAAACCCTTACCGCATCGGCTTGGCCGATTCCCGGAATCCGGGGCATGACCTAGACAAGGATGTCCTCTTGCTCGACGCGCCTCAGACCCGTTTCCTGAGCTTCCACTTCAAGCCACAGCCGAATCGCATCCTTTATATTTGTCACGGCCTCGGCGCGGCTGGATCCTTGGGAATGGCATCCCGCAAGGTCCGGGCAGCTCACAGCCCAGCCTTCCTTGGATTCAAATAGGTTTATTTTGAAATGAAGCCTTCGGGGTCGGCCATAATCAGCGGGATCCTCGTTAACGGCAGTCGATTTTGTCGTTAACCGAGGTAGCGGATCGGGAACCACATACTCGCTTATCTCCAAAAAACGACCACCCCTGCGGATCACGACCGGAGTGCCGCTCTTGAGCACACTGTCTAGGAGGCGGCCTAGCTTCGGCTTGGCGGTGGAAACCGTGAAATACTTCATGGTCCGAAAATCGGTCCATTAATGGACCGAGTCAAGTGGCTTGCGGTACCGTGGGCGCCGAACCTTTGCTCACTGGCCAAGGGCGGCGCGGATCCGGCGCGATATCTCTAGGACACCAGCCAGGCCAACGGCCGCCCAGGCGATCAACTGCCACCAAGAGGAGGCGACGAACACTCCTGTGCCCTTAAACCGAATGGCAACTTCATGCCTTCCCTTGGTAAGGGGGATGTCCAACAGGCCGTCATAGGAGCCCTGTGCGGACGCTGGCTCGCCGTCGACCAGCACCTGGTACCCGGGATAGAAGCTCCGGTAGGTTTCCAGCAATCCGCTGGACGGGGCATCCACGCGCATCCTGAGGGGCGTCACCTGCTCCACAGCAATCGGGGAACGCGAGGCGTCGTAGGTGGACGTCCACACGCGCATGTAGGTCTCGGGGGGCACCGGCGCGGATGTGTCCGTTCGCTTGTACACGATCTCAATAGCCACCGGGTCGGGACCACTGTTGCTGACCGGGAGGACGCTGGAATCAGGCTCCTCGGATCCGAATCCCCACCATGTGCCGGAGTTGGGCAGGACGTATTCGTGGTAGATGTGGTCACCGCGGACGATCAGCCACCCATCGAGCTTGCGGCCCATGAAATCGAAGCGCAGCAGTTTGCGCTCACCCGGGGCGACGATGATCTTGGGCGAGAAATAGAGCCACTCCGCACCGCGCGGGTCGACCGTGGGCACGAGGTCGATGGGGGCGGCACCCGTTCCCTCCATCGCCTTGGCGATCTCCTCCGGGCCAATGACGGGTTTCGTGGACGGTCCGTTGCGGGCATCCCGGTGCGGCCCCGGGCCGAAGAAGCGAGACTCGATCAGAGGGTCCATGTAGCCGTTTGAAAAGAAGATCGGCACCGTCAGGAGATCCCAGCTGTACCTCTGGAGAACGATGTTGTCCGCGCTCATGTCCTCCCGGGTCACATTCATGGGGAGTCGAAATGCCACAGCCTTGCCGAGCATCAGGCCGTGTTCCCAGAGGCTCCACGCGAGCATCACCGCGACAAAGGCGCACGCGGCGGCCGTGCGCCGACCGGCCACGACGGGCCTGTCCGCGATCAGCAGGAACGCGGCCGTCACGACCACCGGTGTCAGCACCGGAAGAAGGCGCAGGTTGTAGGCCACGCTGATAATGCTCACGAATTCCGGCGGGAAATTTATCCAGAAGAAGAGCGACAGCCTGGGTATGATCCCGAGAGCGACCACGAGGATGACGGCACAGGCGGCGCCGAGCACCGCCGCCGTCGGCAATGCCGTCCAGCACAGGACAAGGGCTACTCCCAGGAGGAGCCAGACGGCGAGTCCGGGCTGGTCCACGGTCCGGTCGAACAAGGGCCGGAAATAACTTCCGGGATCCGCGCTGCTGTTGCGGACGTATTCCGCGGTTACCGAGACATTCTGGATGTCGTGCCGTGGGAAAAATGACTCGGCGAGCAAGGCTGCGAGGAGCCCAAGGCACAGCAGCCAGGGCTCAGGCCTGCGCCTTATGTTGTCCCTTATGTTCTTAGGCGCGGATTCCGACAGCAGCCATACAAGAACCGTGGCGATCACTACAAAAGGCACGAGCGAAGGCTGGAAATATTCGAGGCACGCGGCTCCGGCGGCCGCCAGCCCTAGCCAGTGCAGGTTCCCGCGCCTGAGTGTCTGGGCCAGGCCGCTCGCGGTGAGCCAGAGACCCACCGCAGGGCCCACGATGTCCGTGAAGGGATGGAATACCGGGCCCGTCGATAGCCCTCGGGTCATGATGAAATACGGGGCCCCCAGCGCCGCGAAGACCAGGGCCCCAATCATCGCCGCGGGCAGTTCGCCTTCCGCCGGGCCCTCGACGGCGAGGTGCCCGAGGACAATGAACGAGGCCAGGAGAAGGCCGAGGATCGCCAGCGGGGGATGGCAGAGCCAAAGGAAGGCGCAGGCGGCGCCGAGCCAGGAGTAGACACCAACCGAGGGCCGCTCGACCGCGCGCGAGGAAAGAAGAAGGACTGCCACGATCACCGGGCCCCCCGTGACGGTCATGTACATGTCATGCATCACGAGCGCACCGGTCATCCCGGTGCTCGTGGCGTAGATGACAGCGAGAAAGAATGCGGCGAATTTTGCGCTCGGCCGAAGCCGGACAAGGCCCGTGTAGAGGCCGAGCGTCGCGGCCACATAACTTAGTATGACCGTCGCGTGCTGGACCGCGATGGGCTGGAGGCTGTGCCTTGTCACGACGTCGACGATCGCGGCGAGGTCAAACTGCCAGGGAGCGCTCCGGAACGGATGGACGGCCCCGTTGAAGGCGTAGGACGTCTCCCCTGAGAACACGGGGAAGGTCCCGGACCTGAACTGGATCAGGAAATCCGTGATGACATTCCCATACCACCTTGCGTCGATCGGGCCGACAAGGGTCGGCGTCATGTACATCCAGAGCGAGAGGGTCGTGAAGGCGAAGAGGGAGAAGACCGCGAGGCGATCCGTTAATCGCGTCCCCTCGCTCCCCTTGGCCAGAAGCGAAATTGCCGTGAGGAGCCACGCAGTCAGCCGTGCCAGGACAATGGCCTGGATCTTGAGCCCCCAGGCCTCGTGCCACCCGAAAGGCCATGAGAGGACGAGGGCTGCGGCCGCCAGGCTCGTGAATTCAACAAGCAGCCGACCCTGTTTCTCGGCGCTGCACTCCGCCAGAGCCATTGCGAGTAGGAGCACCCCTGCCGTGATCCATCCGCCGAGCGGCATCGTGCGGCCGCGCAGCCCCTCCAGGGCGTAAAGCGTTATCGCACCGCTAAGCCATGAGGCGAAGGAGCGGATGAGCGAGGTCGGGGAGGGTGTATTGATGGAGTCGGTGCTGGGCACGCACTTAGGATAGTAAGCCGGTCCATCGCTACCGGGACCCGCGCCCACTGGCAAGAAAAGGACCCGCCATCCCGGGCCGAGATTTGCTTCGCGGTGGAGGGCGAGGCTGGCAGCCTCGACTGCGAAGCAACCTGCTTAACTCCGACCGTGAACGACCTCTCTGAACATACCGTGGCGACACTCGAGGCCCGGCTTGCCGCCGATGGCTTCAAGGCGTCGCATGCGGGTCCGCTCCTGAGGTCCTACTACAAGGGAGCGGCGGCCGAGGGCACCAATGACCGGAAATTTCCGCCTGAACTGAAGACCATGCTGGAGGACCAGCTCGGGCGAAGGTCCTCGTCGGTCGCAGTCCGCAAGGTCGCCGAGGATGGCACGGTGAAGCTCCTCCTCAGGCTCTCCGACGGCCGGACCGTCGAGTCCGTCCTCATGCCGGGGGACCGGGCCGACCGGGCGGCCGGCTGTGTGTCCTCCCAGGTCGGCTGCGCCATGGGCTGCGACTTCTGCGCCACGACCAAGGGAGGGTTTGAGCGCAACCTGACGTCCGGCGAGATCGTCGCGCAGTTCCTGGCACTCCGGGACGAGGCGCGGGGCCTCGGCCGCAAGCTTCAGACCATCGTCTTCATGGGCATGGGTGAGCCGATGCTGAACCTCGAGAACGTCTGCTCGGCGATAGAGCGCATGGCCCGGAACGAGATGGGCGGGCTCGGATATCGCCAGGTGACCGTATCCACCGTGGGCATCGTCGCAGGGATAGACGCCCTGGCCGCCAGCGGGCTCAATGTGAATCTCGCCGTGTCGCTGCACGCCCCCGATGACGCGACACGCGCCCGGCTGCTTCCCACCGGGAAGCGCTACGGTGTCCAGGACATCCTCGCCGCAGCCGACCGTTATCAGGCCGCCACGCAGAGGCCGGTCTCTATCCAGTATTGCCTGCTCCAGGACGTAAACGATTCCCCGGGCCAGGCCGACGCGCTGGCGGCCCTCGTGAACGGGAGGCGAATGCACGTGAACCTTCTCAACTACAACCCGACGGGCGTCAGCCTGCGCGGCGAGAACTACCAGCGCTCATCGGAGGAGGCGACCGACGCGTTCCTCGCTCGGCTAAGGGAGCGCGGCGTCGTGACCCACCTCCGCCGCTCACGGGGCCCCGACATCGACGCCGCCTGCGGCCAGCTGCGCGAGGCGAGCGGACGCCGGGCCTAGGACGTCGGGAACGGGTTTCGCTCCCTGAAGAACGCCTGGTGCCAGTAGGGATAGGTGCGCGGGATGGCGCTCGCGGCATCGAGCTTCGCGACCTGGGCCCCCGTGAGGTTCCAGCCGACGGCCTCTATGTTCTGGCGAAGCTGCTCCTCATTGCGCGCCCCGATGACGAGCGTTGCGACCGTCGGGCGCTGCAGGAGCCAGTTGAGCGCCACCTGGGGCACGCTCTTGCCGGTCTCCTTGGAGACCACGTCCAGGGCGTCCACCACCGTGTAGAGGTACTCGTCGGCCACCTGCGGCCCCATGCTCGTGTTGGTGGCATCATTGAGGCGGGAGACCTCGGGCAGGGGATGTCCGCGGCGGATCTTTCCCGTGAGGCGGCCCCAGCCGAGGGGGCTCCACACGACGCAGCCCACACCCTGGTCCAGGCCGAGCGGCATCAGCTCCCATTCATAGTGGCGCCCAATCAGCGAGTAGTAGGCCTGGTGGGCGACGTAGCGCGCGAGTCCATGGGCATCGGAGGCCGCCAGAGACTTCATGAGGTGCCATCCCGAGAAATTAGAGCAGCCGATGTAGCGGATCTTCCCGCTCTTCACGAGGTCGTCCAGGGCGCCGAGGGTCTCCTCGACCGGCGTCATGGCGTCGAAGGCGTGCAGCTGATAGAGATCGATGTAGTCCGTGCCGATCCTCCGAAGGCTCGACTCCACCGTGGCGATCAGGTGCTGGCGGGAGGAGCCCACATCGTTCGGGCCCAGGCCCGTCCTGAAGGTTCCCTTGGTCGAGATCAGGACCTTGTCCCTGCGGCCCTTGATGGCGGCCCCCAGGATCTCCTCAGATCGTCCCTCGGAGTAGACGTCGGCCGAGTCGAACATGTTGAGGCCGGCTTCGAGGCAGACGTCCAGGAGCCTTGTGGCCTCCTTGGCATCGCTCCCGCCCCACGCCTTCATCACCCCCGCCGTTCCAAATGTGCCAGTGCCAAGTGTGAGGACGGGGACCTTCAGTCCCGATTTGCCAAGTTGTCTGTATTCCATGGTTCGTTTTTTGGGTTGAAAGCAGAAGGGAAGGGCGAATGAGCGCGTCCGCAACTGTAGTCATTTAAATTAGGTCCGGACAGCGCTGGCATTCCGGCTCCAGCCGGTGCCGATTGAGCCGATATAGGGTACAGGTCACCTGAATCAGGCCCAAATGCCTGGGATCCCGTGCGCAAGGACATCCTCCCATATTACAGAGCCCTCGGCCTTAGCCCGGGCGCCGAAGCCATTGAAATTCGTCGCGCCTACCGGCAGATGGTCCAGCAGTGGCACCCTGACCTGTACAAGCCGGGCTCGCCCATGCAGACGACGGCCGAGGACATCACGAAGGAAATCAACGAGGCCTACGAACAGCTGTACCGAAAGAAGCTCTACAAGAATTTCCTCCCCAAGTCGGAGCGCAAGGAGGGGGGGCACTCCCCAGCCGAACGCGAGAAACCGGCGGAACCCACCGAGGCGGCTCCTGCCAAGAAACGCGCTCCTCCTCGTCCGCGCACTACGCGTCCAGGAAAAGCCCGGCGCGGGATAGACTGGCCGAAGTGGAATGCCTTGTGGCTCAAGGTCCGCCGATCCCGATGGACCCGTTTGGCTGCCCTGACCGGTGCGGCGGCTGGAGTTCTGTTCATAGGGCGCGCATGGGTTGAGGCTGCGGATTTCGGAGTGGGGGAGGCTCCCCCTGTTGCCGCCAAACAAGGCCAGGAAACTCATGATCCGCGCACGGGGACGTCCAAGGAGCCCGCTCCAGGGCCGATGCCGAGCGCCTCCCCGACTACATCTGTCGTGGCTCCCGAGGCTGAGTTCGTGCCGTCCCGGTTCGCCAAGCTGGCGTTGCTCGGCTTCAAGGCCGAGGACGAGTATGACCACACGCTCGTCATGGACAGGGCGGGAACTCTCCTCGACGCGATCGAACTCGGCGACAGCCGGGCGCGGGTGATGGCCATACAAGGTGTCCCTGACGAGATCAGCGACTCTATCTACAGGTACGGGTCCTCGGTCATTTATTTCAGGGAAGGCAGGGTGAGCGCCTGGAGGAACAGGCTTCCCCGTCTTCGGATCCGCGACTGGTCGGTTAATATGCTCCCGACACTTGATAGATTCACCATGGGCTCGTCCCGGGCCGATGTCGTCCGTGCGCAAGGCCTGCCGGGTGCCTTCGATGCCACCAGCTACACCTACGGTTCGTCCATCGTGAGCTTCGACCGCGGGCAGGTCGCGGGCTGGAGCGAGGGCGACGTGCGCCTGCAACACTTCGAGATGCCAAGCCTCGCCTTTGTCGACCTGGACCAGATCAACCTCTGGAACAGCCGGGATCCGCTGGCTTTCTAGCGCAAGGCTAGGGGGCCTTGGTCACGACGTGCACCCAGGTCTCAAACAACCCGGTCCACGAATACTCGGGTTGGTCGAGCGCCCTGATCCCGAATCCGTGGCCGCCGGTTGCGTAGATGTGCATCTCCGTGGATATGCCATGCCCGGCCAGCTTCGTGTAGTACTCAACCATCGGGCCGAGGTGGTCCTCGTCCTGGTGGGCGCCGCAAAAGAATGCAGGCGGCGTCCCCGCGCGGGGCGTTGGAAGCACCGCAGGGAGCATGGGATAGAACAGAGCCTGAAAGTCGGGGCGGCAGTCGAACTGGTCCACCGCGTCGTGGGATCCCTGGACCGGATCTCGGAAACGCGTCGCGGCGAGCGCCGCAACCTCGCCACCGGCGGAGAAGCCCATGACGCCGACCTTCGCGGGATCGACGTTCCATTCCTTCGCCCGGCTGCGCACGGTCCTGATCGCCCTCTGCGCGTCCATGAGCGAGTGGACCTCGACTGAGTAGGGAGAGTTCGGCGCCTGCGCCAACCTGTATTCCAGCACAAAGGCCGCTATACCGTGGCTTGCGCACCACGTTCCAATGGCAAAGCCCTCATGTGACATGGCCAGGTTTCGATGCCCGCCGCCCGGGCACACCACCACCGCGATCCCGGACGCCTTGTCGCTCGGCGGTAGGAAGGGTATGATCGCTGGAAAGTTGATGTTCGATATCGTGGCATACCACGTGGTCTTGTAGTTCTGCCACTGCTTCTCGATGGGCGACGTCCTTCCCTCTGATCCCGGGGCAGCCCCTGGCCACAGGTTTATTGAAGGGGGCAACTCCGAGAAGGTCGGGTCCGAGGTCGGCGCAACGTGCATGTCCGTCTCCGCAATGAGCCGGGTGCCGGCGAGCGCTGCGGCGACCAAGAGGGCGGAGACATGCGTTCGTTTCGTCATGATTGGGGTGCCGACAAAATCCCTCGGCGGGCAACCGGGGTCAAGGAAGCCCCGGTTTTGACCCTTGCACTTGACCGTTAGGCTGAAGTGGGGGATTCCTTGCATGGAGTCCCCCGATCCATGCCCCGTACCACGCTCAAGGACATCGCGAGTGAGATGGGTTACTCGAAGAACACCATCTCGCTTGGCCTGCGCGGCAGCCCGCAGATCCCGCCGGCGACCCGCAAGCGCATAGCCGCGGTCGCGGAGCGCCTGGGCTACCGTCCCAACGCGGTCGTGTCCCAGCTGATGGCGCAGCTCAGGTCCGCCCGCACGAGCCGGCTGCAGGCGAAGCTGGCCCTTGTGAACGCCAACCTCGACCCGCGGGCGCTCCAGAACCACCCGACGATCCCGATCTATGTGGAGGGCTGCGAGAAAAGGGCCGCGAGCCTCGGGTACGACTTCGACCGGTTCTGGCTGCATGACCCCGAACTTACTGCAGAGAGGTTCCTGAGGATCCTTACGGCTCGAGGCATCAAGGGGATAATCCTCGTCGGCCTCATGGACACGAACCACCTTCCCGAGGAGCTCGAGGCCGTCTGGGCGCGCCTTCCATGCGTCGTCACCGGTGTGCGCACGAGGGACCCCGCGCTCTCATATTCCTGCGTGGATCACTACAACCTGGCGCTGATCGCGTTTGAGAGGGCCACTGCCCTCGGCTACAAGAGGCCCGGCCTGGTCCTCGACGACGTCATTGACGCGCTCGTGGAGCGCCGGTTCTCGGCAGGCTACCTGACCGGCCGGCGCATGCTGCCGAGGTCACGGCAGATCCCGGTATTCGGCGAGGTGACCGGGCCGGGTCGCCCGGAGATGTTTCGAACCTGGCTCACGCGCCACAAGCCGGACGTCATCTTTACACTCTACAACAGCGTCTTCGGCTGGCTGAAGGCCGCAGGCCGGAAAGTGCCCGATGACATCGGAGTCATCCAGCTTGAGTGGCGCGCCTCGCGCCCCGACATAGCGGGCATGCACCAGCACAACCTCGTGGCGGGGGAGGCTGCCGTGGACATGGTGGTGAGCCAGATCCACAACAACGAGGCGGGGGTGAGGGAATTTCCCAGGGCCACCCTGATCGGGGCCACGTGGGTGGAGGGCAAGACCGTGCGCGCGGTCGTCCAGCCGGGAAGGACCAGGGCGCGCCAGCCGGCCTAGCGCCGGCCGGCGCTAGGCCTCCTACAGCTCCAGGATGACGACCGAGAGGGGCGGCAGGGAGACGGTCAGCTTGCCCCCGGATAGGGCCGCCCCGTCGAAGGGTCTTGGCTCAACGGTGTGCGGCGCGTCGAAGGTGTTGTGCGCCGTCATGTCAGATGCGGTGAGGATCCTCCCCGTGGGCGAGCCCGTTGCCGCGCCCTCGATGTCGCAGGCCACGTTGGCAGCGGCGTCGGGACTCGTGTTGACAAGCGAGATATGGAGCTTGCCGGCGGCGTCCCTTGAGGCCGAGGCGCTGACGTTAGGGATCTGTTCCTTGATGCCGGGAAGGTTGGGCGTCGTGAGCGCGATGGGCAGCGATGTCGCGCCCTGGTGCACTTTCAGCATCTCGAAGACGTGGTAGGTGGGCGTGAGGACGATCTTCTCGTGGTCCGTAAGGATCATCGCCTGGAGCACGTTGATCATCTGCGCGATGTTCGCGATCGAGACGCGGTCCGCGTGTGCCTGGAAGATGTGCAGGTTCAGCGCCGCGAGCACCGCGTCGCGCATGGAATTCTGCTGGAAGAGGAAGCCGGGGTTGGTGCCGGGCTCGACGTCCGTCCAGATTCCCCACTCGTCGACCGCGAGGCCGACCTTCTTCGCGGGGTCATACTTGTCCATGATGGCCGAGTGCCTGGTGATCAGCTCCTCCATCTTGAGCGTGTTTCCGATCGTGCTGAAGTACTGGTCGCGCCCGAACTCGGTGGCGGAGCCCTTCTTCTTCCAGTCGCCGGTCGGTATAGTGTAACAGTGAAGCGACAGGCCGTCCATCTGTGTGCCCGCGAGCTTCATGAGCGTATCCGTCCACTCATAGTCGGCATCGCTCGGGCCGCATGCCACGCGGTAGAGCGCGTTCTCCCTCCCTGGGGTGTAGTTCTTGATGAAGGTGTTGTACCGGCGGAAATTGTCGGCGTAGAACTCCGGCCTCATAGAGCCGCCGCAGCCCCAGCTCTCGTTGCCGACGGCGATGTACTTCACCTTCCAGGGCTTGTCCCTGCCGTTCGCGCGGCGCAGGTTCGCCATCGGCGAGCTGGCGTCTGAAGTCATGTACTCGACCCACTCCATGGCCTCCTGAACCGACCCGCTCCCGACGTTGAGGCAGATGTAGGGTTGAATGCCGAGCATCTCGCACATGTTCAGGAACTCGTGCGTTCCGAAGTGGTTGTTCTCTACGACGCCGCCCCAGTGGGAATTGAACATCGACGGGCGTTTCTCCATAGGGCCGATGCCGTCCTTCCAGTGGTACTCGTCCGCGAAGCAGCCGCCTGGCCACCGGAGCAGCGGCACGTGGAGGTTCTTCAGGGCCTCCATGACCGCCGTGTTGTAGCCATCCGTGTTCGGGACGGCCGAGTCCTTGCCGACCCAGAGGCCGTCGTAGATGCAGTGGCCGAGGTGTTCCGAGAACTGGCCGTAGATGTTGGGGTTGATCACGGCGCCGGGCTGGTAGGCCTGCACCGTGAGCTGGGATGAGGTTTCTGAGGCTGCCAGGACGGGGGATGCGAGCAGTGCAAGCAGCGCCACTCCGCGGAGTAGGGTAGGGGGCATGGTTCCTTAGCTACGCTGGTTGGCTGGGGAAACGATTCTATCTTTACTTGACCGTAAACCAAAGCCTACCTCGCCGCGCGTGTAGTGTTGGCGCCGAGGACTAGGCACGCGAGGCAGTGCCCCATCTCCCGGCGCCGCGCCCCCTCAGACGTCTATCATCGCCTTGATCACGCCCGATTCTGGCTTCGTCCACGATGCGAAGAGAGAGGGCACGTCGGCTAATTTCGCCCGATGCGTAATCCAAGGCGTCGTGTCGATGCGGCCGTCCTCGATCAGCTGGATGATCCTCTTGAAGTCACCGGGCAGCGCATTGCGGCTGGCCATGACGGTCAGCTCGCGCCTGTGGAAGTTCGGGTCGTTGAAGGCCAGGTCTCCCTGGAAGAGTCCCACGAAGACGATCCGGCCACCCTGCGCCGGGTAGTCGAAGGCTGCGGCCATCGAGCGCGGGTTGCCGGTCGCGTCGAAGACGACGGTGGGAAGGTCGCCCCCCGTGATTCCCATCAGCCCGTCCAGCACGCCCGAGGTTGCGGCGTTTATGACGTAGGGAATCCCGAGCTGGCTGCGGCAGAAGTCGAGCCGCGCCTGGTTGACGTCCATCACAATCACGATGCCTCCGGACTCGAGGGCAAACTGCGCCGTCGCCAGGCCGATGGGGCCGGCGCCGATCACGAGGACAAACTCGCCTGGCTGCACTTGGCCGCGGTCGACCGCGTGGCAGCCGATCCCCAGGGGCTCTACGAGGGCCAGCTGGTCGAGTGTCAGAAGTTCCGACGGATGCAGCTTCGAGGCCCGCACAACGAGCTGGGACCTCATGCCGCCATCGACGTGGACGCCAAGCACCCGGAGGACCGAGCAGCAGTTCGGTTTCCCGCGGCGGCACGCCGAGCAGGTGCCGCAATTCATGTACGGCTCGACGGAGCAGCTTTGGCCGGGCCGCACACCCGTGACTCCAGGGCCGACCGCGAGAACCTCAACGCCCAGCTCGTGGCCGAGGATGCGTGGGTAATTGAAGAAGGGCTGCGTCCCGCCGAAGGCATGGATGTCGGTCCCGCATACACCGGCCTTTCGCACCCGCACGAGCGCCTCTCCCTCGGCCGGCACGGCTGCCGGCGCGCCTTCTGCGAACGAAAACTTGCCGGGGGCTTCGAGGGTTATCGCGATCATGAATCCGGAGAGTGAATCCGAGCAGAACTTGGGGACCTGCGCTAGCGCGAACGTAGCTGGCGTCCCGCCGCCGGACGGCTTTGTCCGGCTCTAATGGCATTCACAGGCGGTTACTTGCGAATCCCATGGCAGGCGCCCGGCACGGCGACGGCGTGCGCAGCATTTTGCATGGACAAGCCCGAGTCCCGTGCGCTTTTATGAACGCCGCATGCAAGAGAAGAAAGCCAAACTCGTCAGCCCCATGAGCCTCCTCGTCGATGCCATCCTGGTCATCGCCTTCTTCCTCTACATGTACACGGTCGTCTCGACGCACGTGATGTCCCACAGCCACCGGATGATCTTCTTCTGGGGCGTCCTCTGCTCCCTTTGCATGACGGTCGTCTTCTGGCTCGCGCTCCAGATGTTCCGCGTGGTGGTCAAGGCCCAGCGCGAGGGACCGATCCGCTCCTAACCCGAGCGGCGGAACGAGGCCACAAAGAAGGCGTCCCCGTCATGCGACGGGGGCAAGAGCCGCGTGCCGGGCAGGACGGGCTCAAACCCTTGCTCGCTGCCGAGGAATCTCTCGACCACGGCCTCGTTTTCCGAGCGGCAGAGCGAGCAGGTGGCGTACACCAGGGTCCCGCCGGTCCTCACCTGCCTGGCGTTCTCGCTGAGGAGATTCAGTTGAAGCTGGGCAGCCGCGGCGACCGAGGATTCCGACGTGACCCACTTCAGGTGCGGCGAACGCCTCCAGGTGCCCGATCCCGTGCAGGGGGCGTCGACCAGGACGCCGTCGAAGCCACCCTCGGGCCCCGAGTCCGACCCAATTGAAATCCTGCTGCCGACGCCGGAGCGGAAGGCCCTCTGCGACAATTCCTCAAGGGCCGAGCGCCGGATGTCGCGGGCGGTGACGCGGCCCCGGCTCCCCACCATCGCCGCAAGCTGGAGCGTCTTGCCTCCCGCCCCGGCACAGGCGTCGAGCCATTGGCCTCCCTCTTCGATCCCGACAGCTCGAAGCACGAGCTGGGAGCCGATGTCCTGGATCTCCACCATGCCCGTCGCGTAGGAATCTGTTCGTGAGAGGTTGGTCTCCGGGAGCAGCTCCAGGGCGTCCGGGGCGAGGTCCGTGCGCTTCCATCCCATCCCAAGCGAGTCGAGCTCCGAAAGGACGACCTCGGGCCTGTCCGTCTGCAGACGCAGCCAGAGCGGGGCGCGGGAGAGCATGATGTCCCTGAGCGGCGCGGCGCAGGCGTCCGGGCATTCGGCAGCCAGCCAAGCGGGGCTCAGGGCACCGGCATCGACGCCTAGTACGGCCGCCTTCTGCTCCGTGGTGGCGGGGCAGGCGGGCATGCCGGCAGCCACCTCGTCTCGAAAGGGCTTAACCGAGGGCGTGTCGGCGGCGAGCCACGCGGTCCGGCGGACGGCCCCCTGCGGGTCCTCGTCCAGGAGCGGCTCTATCCAAGGGAGATACCGCAAGGAAGTATAGACGAGCTCCCGGTAGAGGCGCCGGTCCCGCGAGCCCAGGCGCTTGTCGCCCGAGAGCATCTTGTCGAAGCGTGCCGGCAGCGACGCATCGGACCTCCAGTGCGGGCGCAGGAGCGACATCATCACCAGCAGAGTCCGCTCCTGGCTTCCTGCTCGACTCACGTTTGCTTGGGTTGCCGGGGGTATTACCCGGTGCTCTAGAAGCGGACGATGTTCAGGCTCACCTCAAGGCCGAAGTGGCCCTGGCCGTTGTTCGGGCCCTCGGAGAAGACGACGGCGTACTCAAGCAGCCACGTGTTCGAGATCCGCTGCACGGCGCCGTAGTACTGGTCGACGAAGAAGTGGTCGCGGGCGTCATAGTCGCCGCGCGCGAAGACCTCGTACACCTCGTTCAGTCTGCGGCGCAGCTCGACGTGGTAGGTGTCGACGCCGACAATCGGGTTGTAGCCGAGGCCGGGCACATAGAAGGAGCCGTAGTTGTCCGAGAGGTAGCCCAGGCCGAAGCGCGCCATCCAGAGATCACCCTCCCGCAGCGTGACGTCCGCATCGATCGCGCGCTGGGCCGCCCTGCGCGTCGAGACCGTGTCCTCGAGCCTGAACTCCACCCAGTGGGCCGGGGTCGCGACAAAGTCGGCGTGCACGTCGGAGAAGTCCGTCTGGCCCGGGGCCCTCTGGAAGCGGAAGTCCTCCTGGACGTTGAACGACAGGAGATCCCGCGAACCGTAGCCATTGTCGTCGGAGCGGGTCTGGATCGTGTTGTTTATCCCGAAGCGAAGGACGTTCGTCGCGGCGATCTGGTCGATGGCGCGCATGTCGCCGAGCTCCATCACGGGCAGGTAGTTCGTGAAGGTGTTCCTGTCTATCGGAGGGATCCACGCGGCGGCCTTGTCCCCGTCGGGGATGTAGCGGTAGCTGAGGGTCGGCGTGATCAGCTGGCGCAGGCCGTTGATGTGCCAGAGCGGGTTCTCGTAGTCGAAGGTCCCGTTCATCTTCAGGTCCGAGTCGAAGCCGAGTTCGCCGAGCGCCCTCGAGGTGCCTCCTGTGTCGACCGCGCCCTTGGTGTTCCAGTACTCGGTGAAGCGGCTGCCAGCCACCGGCGTGAAGTCGAAGATGTCCTTGTAGGAGAAGGGTCGCGAGATTCCAAGGAAGGTGTCGAACCTGTCGGCTGCGAGCCGCGTGCCCTCCTCGGGGGGGTCCTCCTCCAGGTGCACCAGGCCGGAGTTGAGGCGCACGTAGATGCCTCCCCCGATCGCCGTCGGAAGGAGGTCGAAGCGCAGTTCGGGCAGGCGCCTCTGGACGGGATAGTAGGGGTCGGGCTGGAAGCGCGTGAACGCCTCGGCGATGTAGTCGGGCTGGACGTAGTCGGCCTCGAGGAAGTTGTCGGGTTCCTGGATCGGCACGAACTCCTTGGAGTGGAAGTCGCGGAGCACCTCGGAGTCCGTGGACCAGTTCACGTCACCGGTGAGGCTCAGCGAATCGCCAATGTCCTGGAAGTGCTGCCACTCCGCGTAGGCGCGGTTGGAGCCGACCGGCTGGTCAAGGACGTCGGGGAAGCGGGTCCCGAAGTCATGGATGTAACCCGATTTCAGGAAGCCGACCATCGTGTCGTCTCCGCTCGTGATGTCGTAGTTGGCGACGGGGCCCAGCATGAGGCCTCGGAACGTGTAGATGCCGATGTCGGGGCCGGCGGTGAAGCCCTCCGTGACCGGGATGTGGGTCGCGATGTCCGCGTAGGCCCCGAGCGAGTGCCGGTAGCCGCCGTCGAGCGTCACGTTGTAGTTGGTCGTCTGGTGCGAAAGCTCCTGCCCCACGTGCGAGACGGGCAGGGGGCGGAAGTTGCCGAGGCCCACGTTCGCGCCCGAGAGGCGAAGGTAATGCCCGGCCGAGTAGGTGATCGTCCGCGCCTTGATGGTCGGCTGCCACCTGCCGGGCTCGCGGTAGGTGACCGTGGCGTTGTGGACCACGACCTCCGTGCGGCTGCCCTCGGCCGTCTCTCCTTCAATATAGTAGGGGAACCTGCCGACCCTCAGGTTGACGGCATTGAAGGTGCCGGTCGCCTGGTGAAGCGTGATCTTGTCGGCCAGGATCCGGTCGCCCACCTGCGTCAGGACGACGTGGCCTATGGCGGTCGCCGTCTGGGCCTTCTGGTTGTAGCGGATCTCGTCGGCCGTCATGAGGAGCCCAGCGTCCGTGATCACGGCGTTGCCGGTCAGGATCGTGTCGCCGCTGTCGATGTCGAAGGCGGTGCGGTCCGCGGAAATCTCCGCCTTTCCGGGTGTCTTGTCCGGGACGGCGTCGGCGGCGCACAGCGGGGACGCGAAGGCTGCTAGGCCGAGGAAAAGGGCGAGACGACGCATCACTCGGCGAAAGCAAATGGGGCGGCGCGCGCGCAAGCAAGCCTCCCGGCCCGCCAAAAATCCGCGTTAATTCGCGTCACAAACTCACTTTTGTCTTTTTAGGCGCCCGCGCGGGCTTCATCGTGCAGCCCGCCATGCCCAAGAAACGCACCGCAAGAATGTCCAAAACCGTGCGTGACATGGCGCCCCTTAGGTCGGAGGTCCGCGCGCTCGGCACCGCCCTCGGGCGCGTGATCAGCCGGATCGAGGGCCCGGCGACCTTCGACACCGTTGAGCTCCTCAGGAAGCACGCCAAGGCGAGGCGCGCCAACGAGTCCGGAGCCGAGAGGCGCCTCGCGCAGGCCGTGGCCGCGCTCGATCCGATCGAGGCCTTCAACCAGGCGATGGCCTTCACGCTCTACTTCGAGCTCGTGAACCTGGCCGAGGAGAACTTCAGGATCATCCTCCTTCGCCGCCGCCGGGTAGCGAGCGCGCTCGGCCTGGACGGCGGCCGCCCGATCCGCGAGTCGATTGAGGCCGCGGTCATGGACCTCAAGGCGGCGGGAGTCGACGCGGCGGAGATGCAGCGCCTCGTGGACAAGCTGAGCATCGAGCTCGTCTTCACGGCTCACCCGACCGAGACGAAGAGGCGCACCCTCCTTGCGAAGCTCCAGCGCCTTGCAGGCATCCTCCGGTCCCGCTCCCAGCCGGAGTCGACGCCCGACTCCGCCATCCTCGGCGAGGAAACCGTCGAGCGCGAGATCGCCTCCCTCTGGCTCACGGACCGCAGCCGCACCGTCAAGCCGCGCGTTCAGGACGAGGCCAACACCGGCCTCTGGTACTACGACACGACGCTCATCGCCACGATCCCGAGGCTGCAGGTCGACATGGAGCGGGCCCTCGCTAGGCATTTCCCGACGGTGAAGGCGCCGAGGACCTGGCTTACCTTTGGTTCTTGGATCGGCGGCGACCGGGACGGCAACCCCGAGGTCACCGTGGCGACCACGGCCGACGTCCTTCTGCTGCACAGGCGCCTCGCGATCGAGAAGCTCCGCGACACCGCCGGGGAGCTTGGCCGCCTGCTGACCGTGAGCGACCGGCGCGACACGGTCGTTCCGGCGCTCAAGCGCGAGCTCCAGGAGGACCTGCACCTTTCAAAGCACCTGGACGAGCTCGTGAAGCGCTTTCCCCACGAGCCCTACAGGCTGCTGCTGGGCGTCCTCCACGAGCGCCTGGGCCAGGCGAGGGACGAGCTGCGCGACGGCAGCAGCCTGCTCAGCGGCTCGGTCGTCGGCTCGTGCCTCTCCAGGGAGACCGTCTTCGACACGCTCTCGACCATTAAGGACGGGCTCGAGGCGGGCAGGGGCGGCATGCTGGCCGGCGGCGACCTGGCCGCCGCGGAAATCCAGCTCGAGGTCTTCGGGCTGCACACGGCGAAGCTGGACCTGAGGCAGCACTCGCTCCACCACGAGAACGCGGTGACCGAGATCCTCGGGCGGCCTGACTACGCGAAGCTCGGCGAGCAGGAGAAGCGCAGGCTCCTTATCGACGCCATCGCCGCGGCCAAGCCCCTCGGGCCCGACGCGATCGCCAAGTTCTCGGCCCCGACCCGCAACGTGGTCGACCCGATGGTGCTGGCGGCCGAGGCGACACGCATCATCGGCCCCGCTGCGCTCGGCATCTACATCATCAGCATGACGAACGACGTCTCCGACATGCTGGAGGTCGAGCTGATGCAGAAGCTCGCGGGCTCGTCGCTCCCGATCGCGCCGCTCTTCGAGACGCTCGAGGACCTGGAGAACGCGCCCATCGTCCTGACCGACCTCTTCGCGCTTCCCGGAAGGCGGCCCGGGCACCAGCACGTGATGCTCGGCTACTCCGACAGCAACAAGGACTGCGGCTACATCACGGCGAACTGGGCGCTCTTCAAGGCCCAGGAGTCGATCTCCCGCGTCTGCCGCGAGGCCGGCGTCGCGGTCACGCTCTTCCACGGCCGTGGCGGCAGCATAGCCAGGGGCGGCGGGCCCGCCGCAAAGGCGATCCTCGCGCAGCCTGCCGGCCTTCGTGACGGCGCGATCCGCGTCACCGAGCAGGGCGAGGTGCTCTCGACCCGCTACCACGACCCCGACCTCGCGCACCGCATCCTCGAGCAGATGGCCTACGGCGTCATGCTGGGCATCAAGGCCGCGGGCGGCGAGTCCTCGGCGAAGATCGAGTGGCGCGAGATGATGGACGAGATGAGCCGCGCGGGATTCGAGGCTTACAAGGCCCTCGTTCACGACGACCCCGAGTTCCTGGTCTTCTGGCGCCAGGCGACGCCGATCGACGAGATCAGTAACCTGAAGCTCGGCTCGAGGCCGACGTACAGGAAGGCGACGCAGAGCGTCTCCGACTTGCGCGCCATACCATGGGTCTTCTCGTGGATGCAGAGCCGCTTCAACTTCCCGGGATGGTTCGGGCTTGGCAGCGCCCTCGCATCGATGCTCAGGAAGGGCCCGAAGTACCGCCAGCAGCTGCGGGCGATGCATGCGGGCTGGCCGTTCTTCCAGACGCTGATCGACAACGCGCAGCTGACGATGAGGAAGGCCGACATGGGGATCGCGTCCCTCTACGCGGACCTGGTCGAGGACCCCAGGATCCGCAAGCGGATGCTCGGCATCCTGAGCGCCGAGTTCGAGCGCACGGAGAAGGCGATCCTCACGATCACGGGCCAGAAGCGGCTCCTCGGCAGGGAGCCGGTGCTCCTGCGCTCGGTGGAGCTGCGCAATCCCTACATCGACCCGCTCAATTACATCCAGGTGGACATGATGCGCCGCCTCAGGAAGGGGACCGCCTCCGACGCCCGCGAGGCCGATGCGATCCGCGCCGTGATCGAGCTCACGATCAACGGAATCAGCGGCGGCCTCAAGAACACGGGCTAGGGCCCGCGCCGTTTTGAGTGGCGCGCGGTCGCCAACAGGGACAACCTCGATCCTCCCCAAAAACCCAAGCAGTGATCCTCCCAAAGTCTGACCTAGAGGCCCTCCTGCATGCCCGTCACGGTTCGCCCCATTCCGTGCTCGGGATGCATCCCTGCACGCACCGCAAAAGCCGCGGTCTCGTGGTGCGCGCATTCCTGCGGGACACCGAAAGCTGCGAGGTCGTCCTGACAGGCGACACGTCCCCGGCCCACTTCCCGATGAAGAGGGAGGCGCCCGAGGGCCTGTTCGAGGTGTTCATCACGGGCCGCACCGAGGTGTGCGCCTACGAGCTCAGGGCGAAGTCCTACGACGGGAAGACCCGGCAGTTCCGCGACCCGTACTGCTTCCTGCCGACGCTCGGCGACCAGGACCTCTACCTCTTCAACGAGGGCAACGAGCATCGCATCTACGACAAGCTGGGCGCGCACTTGAAGGACCTGGGCGGATCCCGCGGCGTCGCCTTCGCGGTGTGGGCCCCGTCCGCCACGCGCGTCTCTGTCGTCGGCGATTTCAACGGCTGGGACGGCCGTTACCACCCGATGCGGAGCCTCGGCGCTTCCGGCGTCTGGGAGATCTTCATCCCGGGCATGGCCGAGGGGTCGCTCTACAAGTTCGAGATCCGCGACCAGGCGGGCGGGATCCGCGTTAAGACCGATCCGTACGGCACGCGTTTCGAGGCGCCGCCGGGCAACGCGGCCATCGTCTGCGACGTCTCGTCCTTCACCTGGAATGACGGGGCGTGGATGAAGAGGCGCCTGTCCCTCTCGGGCAAGGCGGATGTCCCGATCTCGATCTACGAGGTCCACCTGGGCTCGTGGAGGCGCAAGCCCGAGGAGGGTAACCGGCCCCTCACGTACCGCGAGGCGGCGCCGCAGCTCGCGGACTACGCGAGCGAGATGGGCTTCACGCACATCGAGATCATGCCGATCGCCGAGCACCCGTTCGACGGCTCGTGGGGATACCAGGTGACCGGCTTCTATGCACCGACGCAGCGCTTCGGCACGCCCGAGGACTTCGCCTGGTTCGTCGACCACCTCCACCAGCGCGGCATCGGCATCATCCTCGACTGGGTGCCGGCGCACTTCCCGAGGGACGCGTTCGCGCTCGCGGAGTTCGACGGCTCGCACCTCTACGAGCACGCGGACCCGCGGCAGGGCGCCCACATGGACTGGGGGACGCTCATCTTCAACTACGGCCGCAACGAGGTGCGCTGCTTCCTGATCGCAAACGCGCTGGCGTGGCTCGAGCGCTACCACCTGGACGGCCTGAGGGTCGACGCGGTGGCGTCCATGCTCTATCTCGACTACTCGCGCGGGGCGGGGGAGTGGATCCCGAATCGCTACGGCGGCCGCGAGAACCTCGAGGCCATCGACTTCCTGCGCCGGGTGAACGACCTCGTGCACAGCTACCACCCGGGGACCTACATGATTGCCGAGGAGAGCACGTCCTTCCCCGGAGTCACGAAGCCGACATATGACGGCGGCCTCGGCTTCGACTACAAGTGGAACATGGGCTGGATGCACGACACGCTGCAGTACTTCTCGAAGGAGCCCGTCCACCGCCGCTTCCACCAGAACGACCTCACCTTCGGCATGCTCTACCAGTACGCCGAGCACTTCGTCTCGGTGTTCTCGCACGACGAGGTGGTGCACGGGAAGGCCTCGATGCTGCTGAAGATGGGCGGCTGGCACATCCCCGAGAAGGCGGCGAACCTTCGCGCCCTCTACGCGCACATGTGGGTCTACCCCGGCAAGAAGCTCCTCTTCATGGGAAGCGAGTTCGGCCAGTCCCAGGAGTGGAACCACAAGACGAGCCTCGACTGGCACCTCTGCCAGTACATGGACCACGAGGGCATCCGGCGCCTGGTCGGGGACCTTAATCGACTCTATGCCGCCGAACCCGTCCTCGGCTCCAACGACTTCAACCCGCACGGGTTCCGCTGGATCAGCTGCCTGGACGCGGACGCGAACCTGATCGCGTACCTGCGCGTGGACGCCTCCGAGCAGACGCTCTTCCTGGTCGTCGGCCACTTCGGCGGGGCCACCCGCTCCTACCGGGTGGGTGTGCCGAGGCGCGGCTGGTGGAAAGAGGTCATCAACTCCAACAGCGAGTACTACGGGGGTTCCGGCCTCGGTAACGATGGCGGGCGGGAGTCCGAGGACGTCCAGCGGGACGGCTATACGCAATCAATTGATATTAAGCTCCCACCTCTGACTACCGTCGTTTTCAAGTGGACTGCGTCCGGATAGCGCATCTGATGTCTTGTCAGTAGTTACCGAAGGTGTTTTTGACTCGCGGATTGGCGAGCGCACCACACATTCTTTCGACAAAACAGGGTTCCCCGCCCTCATTCCATGGCGCGCAAAATCTGCTTCATCAATTACAAAGGCGGCGTCGGCAAGACGTCGCTAATCGTTAACACTGCCGCCGCTTTGGCGAAGATGGGCAAGCGCGTGCTGCTCTTCGACCTCGACACGCAGTCGAACGCCAGCATCTGGCTGCTGAAGCTGGATCGCTGGAACAAGATCAACGCGACGGGCGAGGGATCGATCTATTCGATCTTCGACCCAGGCAAGGCACATATAAAGGATCTCGTCATCAAGGACGTCGTGGAGGGCAAGGCGGGCGAGAAGCTTCTTCCAGGCCTCGATCTCGTCCCGACCACGTTCAACCTCGTCGACCTCGAGGCCGAGTACTCCGGCGACGCCAAGCGCCCGGCCTACCTTGTTTTCTGCGAACAGGTTGCGATGCTGGAGCCCAACTACGACTTCATCCTCTTCGACTGCCCGCCGAACATCCTTCGCGCCTCACAATGCGGCGTCTTCACGTCGAACGAGATCTATGTCCCGTCGAACCCGGACGCGCTGAGCCTGATCGGTTTCACACTCCTGGTCGACAAGCTCCAGAAATTCCACGCGCTCTCCGGCAGCTTCCGCAAGGCCTCGATGGGCTCGCCGGCGCAGGTGCAGGGCATCGTGTTCAACTCGATCCGCACCGGCGTCGACATCGAGGTGCCGAAGATGAGGATGCAGCTTCGCCTGAACCAGTTTCGCGCGGCGAAGCGAGCGGCTGCCAGCGCCAAGATTTTCAACACGCAGATTCGCGACGCGATGGTCGTCCGGCGCTCCGTTGCACTTGGCCTTCCCGTCATCCTTGTCGGCACCGAGGGTGGCGACACGACCGACTCCGTCACCAACGACTATAGGAAGCTCGCGACCGAAATCGCGCAGCACGAGCCGGCCTAATTTTTTGTAAAAATGTCCGAACCCACCTACACGGAAAAGGATTGGAACGACACCCGCACCGCGTTCGCCAGCTCGATCATGGTAGACACGCAGATTTCAAGCCTCGCGCAGAACCTTGACGGCCCGGTGTGGCCGGTGAAGTCGAAGGACGAGACGCCGGCGAAGTACATCGACCTGAGCTACGAGGAGGCCATCGAGCTCCTCGCGCTGAAGGGCCAGACGGGCGACAAGCTCGACCTTCTGATCTCCATCCTCAAGGAGACGCTGGCCTTCGACAGCCCGTTCGGGGACATGGTCGAGCAGACCGAGGCCGCCTCGGTGCGCGACAACCCGCTCCTGAAGAACATGGCGCGCATCCAGGTGCCGGAGGACTTCCCGATCTCGCTGACGGCGCTCGGCGCCGACACGGTCGAGTTCTGCAAGCTCGAGAACCTGAAGACGCTCGGCGAGTTCGCGGTCTTCGCGCAGGGGATGTCCCAGAATGTCATCATCGGTGGCGATTTCAGGAAGCTGCTCAATGCACTCTCGAACGTGGACGAGATCACGCTGAGCGAGATCCTCCCGTTCAGGAAGGGCTCGAAGGGCCTGCACCTCATCGAGGCCCTCGGCCAGGCGACTCGCCTCTCGAACCCGATCCCGAAGGCCAAGGAGGCATCGGTGTGGTTCGCCGACGAGTTCGCACAGCTCAAGAAGGATTTCACGGACGGCACGGGTGTCGAGCGCCAGCTGGGCGTCCTCGGCAACGTCCCCCTCGAGAAGAAGGTTTCCGATCTCATCAGGCAGCTGATCAAGCCCGGCTCCGCGAGCGTCTCGTCAGATGCCGACGCGGGCAAGGGTGGCTTCTTCAAGAGGTTCTTCAAGAAGTAGCCAGACCTGGGATCCTCGCGAATGGCCGATCCGTCCAACATTCGGTTTCCGTCGAAGAAGACGGATTCCCTGGGCAACCTTTCGCTGAGGCGACGCGAGGAACCGGCGTCACCCTTCACCGTCTCCGCGGCCAGCGCACAGGCGCGCGAGTCCATCCGCGCGATTGTCTCCGCGACGAGGCCCCCGATGGGCGGCCGAAGTGCAGCCGATGACGCGCGGGCGGCGGACCTCGAGCGCTCGCTGCGCCAGCTTGAGCTGAAGCTCGTGGAGCGGGAGCGCATCGTGCAGGAGCGCGAGTCTCGCCTTAAGGAATATGAGCGCGAGCTGGCGGAGGCCGAGGCGCTCCTGGCCGCGCGCGAGCAGCTGGTCGCGGCCTCAAGGAAGGCCGCTGCGGCGGCGCCCGCCCATGCCGCCCCCTCCGTCTCTCCCGAGGAGAAGGCCGCCCTTGATGCGCTCAAGGCCGAGCTCGAGCGCCAGGAGGCCGCCCTCAAGGAGGCCCAGGAGGCCCTGCATGAGCGGGAGCGCTTCATGGAGGAGAGCGAGACCCGGTTATTTGAGAAGGTGCAGAACCAGCAGGAGAGGGAGATAGAGCTCGACCAGCGGGAGGACGATCTGAAGGTGAAGATCCGAAAGACGAGGGAGGCGGATTCCGGCGAGGCGGCCGCCCTGAAGGCCGAGGATGCCGCGGCGGCGGATGACCCCGAAATGAGGGCATGAGCCTTGACGGGGCGGTTCCCGGGTCGCTATTTTGATGCAACTTTTCTTGGGGCCCGGCGTCCCACTCTTCCCACACACTGCTGCATGAGAAACCTCCGCTTTGCCTTTTGCGCCCTGATCCTGCCCCTCGCCATGCTCAGGGCGGCGGACGACGAGAAGGACCAGCAGCAGGCGCCCGAGGAGATCCCGAATTTCAGCCAGCTGGACGAGTACATCTACGTCCCGAAGACGACGCTGAGCCTGGGTGAGCGCTACTTCTTCAGGGGTCCCAAGACGAGCTACAGCGGCCAGGGCAACATCCCCTCGACCTCGACCCCGGGCGACGACAGCACGATCAACGTCCCGAACCTTGCGCGCACGTACATTGACGGGTCCGTTTCCCCGGATGCCCGCACGGTCTCAACGGCGACGGGTGTCGGCGCAACGGTCGGAACGCCGATCCAGTCCGACGGCCGGACAAACACCTGGTCCTACGATAACGCCAATCAGTTGCTTCCCGACGGCAATATCGCCTTCCACGCCTTCCAGGGCGAAGTGGTCGACACGGCCACGCACTCGGTCGACGGCGAGGCCAACGCGGGTGTCGAGCTCGTGGTCGACCGCGACATGGGAAAGATCGGCAAAAGGCTGAAGTGGAGCATCACGGCGGGCTTCTCCATCGGTGACATCCACTCGAGCGACTACGTCGCCGTGCCGACGACGCTCACCACGCTCACGGACACCTACGACCTCTTCGGCCAGGTTCCCCCCTCCGCGCCCTTCAACTCCCCGAACAACATCTCCCAGACGGTCTACGGCGCGGGAAGCTCGGTCGTGTCCGGCACCGGCCAGACCTCGACGACCCAGACCGCCCAGCAGGTGATCCTGCTCGGCGACCAACCGCTCAGCCGCAGCGAGGTGGCGACCTCGGTCTTCTCGACCAACCGCTACTTCATCGAGGGTGCCTTTTACACGCTGCGGGTCGGCCCGACGGTCCTCCTGCCGATCGGCAGCCACCTGAAGCTCACGGCGAGCGTGGGGCCTGCCCTGATCTATTCCGGCTCGATCCTGAACGTGCTCGAGGACCTGAACGTCGCGACGGGCGAGGACTTCACGCAGCTCTACCAGAAGGACAACTCGAAGCTGCTTCCGGGATACTACGCGGACGTGAACCTGGTGTACCAGATGACCGACACGGCCGGCTTCTACGTTGGCAACATCTACCAGAGCGCGGGCAGCTACAGCCAGAAGGTGTCCAGCGGCCCCGGCACGTACTACTCGACGAAGATCGACTTCGGCAATCAGGACGGCGTCAAGGGCGGCATGACGGTCAGGTTCTGACCGTCCCGCCTCATTCGTCGGCTGCCAGGTCCGCGAGGACCTGCCCGATTCCCCGGAGACTCCCCGGAGGATAGAAGCTGTTAATCCTGCAGATCACCTGCTGGATGATGCCATCGGGACAGGAGGCGCCGCCCGTGACGAGTATCCTGCGCGGCTTCACGCCCGGGTCTGCAGAGGCACCGCGCAGGGGCCTGCGCTCCACGTGGCCCACCTGTCCCGGCAGGCCCTTGGCCGGGAAGACGTAATGCTCGGCCTCGTCCGGGGACAGGATGTTGGCCTCGCTCTGGATGAAGAAGGCGCGGTCGCCGAGCCTCTGCTCGCACAGGCGGTAGAGCTGGTAGGTGTTTGAAGAGTTCTTGCCTCCGATCACGAAGGCCGCGTCCAGGGGCTCGGACAGGGCCCGGGTCAGGGCGTCCTGGTTCACCTGCGTGGCGTAGCAGAGCGTGTCGTTGCGGCCCTGGCCTCCGACCCGCGACGAGGATTCCCCGGTCCCGAATTTTTCGGCGAAGACATCCCTGAGGTAGGCGATGATCTCGCGGGTCTCGTTCATGAGGAGGGTCGTCTGGTTCACGACCGCGACGCGCTCGAGGTCGCGCGCGACGTCGAAGCCGTCGGTGAACTTCCCCGCGAAGAGCGACTGGAAGCGGCCCGCCGAGGCCTGGTCCGTCCCGAGCCCCAGGATAATCTGCCCCAGTTGGCGCGTCTCATCCATGTTCCTGACAATGATGGCCGGGGCGTGGCGCCTCGTGTTCGAGAAGGTCGCCTTCGTCTCCTCGTGCTCATGCTTGCCGTGGATGACGACCGTGTAGCCCTCGCGCCCGTAGACGCGCGCGGCCTTCCACACCTTCTCCACGAGCATGCAGGTGGCATCGTACTGGCGGACCGCGATCCCCTTGCGCACGAGGCGCCTCTTGTCCTCATCGGTCGCGCCGAAGGCCGGGATGATGACAATGTCGTCGGGGGTCAGCGTGTCCCAGAGGTCGGGCCCGCCAGGCGAGGCTTGGTGGGGCACGCCCTTGTCCGTCTGAAGGTAGCGCAGGCCGCGCCGGATCAGGTCCTCGTTCACGAAGGGGTTGTGGATCAGCTCGGAGAGCATGAAGACCCGCTTGCCGGGGTTCTCGGTCAGGGTCTCGTAGGCGCGCTCGATCGCGTTCTTAACTCCCAGGCAGAACCCAAAGTGGCTGGGCACGAGATAATGGACGGCACCGAAGTCGAGCAGCACCGGGGCGGTTGCCGTCCTCTCGTGGCGTCTCGCCAGCTGCTTGATCGCGGCGCAGAGCTGCGACTGGTAGATTGCCCCGGCCTCGGCGTCCTGGGCGTAGATGGCCGTGTTGCGCTCCTTCTCGGGGCGGAACTTGTAGATGAAGTCGTTCTCCCCGAGCCCCAGGTAGGGAATCTCGATCAGGTGGGGCTCCAGGCCGGCCAGGACCGCCTTCAGCGCGGGCTCAAGCTTCTCGGCCGAGGACTCGAGCTGCTCGATCGAGCGGAAGGAGATGGCCGCATCCAGCGCGGGACCCTCCACCTGGGTCAGGTAGATCCGGCACGGCTCGCCCGCCGTGTCCGTGGCAAACTTTTCCCTGGGCTCGGTGTGGGCCTTGAAGGAGTGCTCGAGGCTCAGGACGGCCGCGTGCCGCTCCGATCCCAAGAACGCCAGGCCCATGCGATCGCCGGAACGGCTCACCGCGAGACGGTTGTTGCCGTCGAACGCGAGGATGCAGTGCAGCTGGCCGGTGGCTACCCCTGCGGCTGTGGACATTGGGGGAACCTAACCGGGCCCTAGGACTTCAGCAAGGGCGCGCTCAAGACCTGCTCGAGCTTCGAGACCTCGCGGCCCCCGCCCATCGCAAAGTCGGGCTTGCCGCCGCCCTTGCCGCCAAGGAGCACGCTGAGCTCGTTCACGATCTTGCCCGCCTGGTGGCCGGCCTTGACGGCGGCGGGCGACGCGAACGCGACGACCGTCGCCTTCTCGCCAAAGGCCGCGCCGAGGCGCACCACGCCCTCGCCGATTAGGGAGAGCACTTGGGAGCCGATGGCCCTCAGGACGTCGGGCGACTCGGCCGTGACGACCGACGAGACAAACTTGAGGCCATCCTTCTCGGTGGCCTTGGAGGCCAGGTCGGCCGCAAGGTTTGCCGCGGCCTTCTGCTCGAAGGATTTCAGCTTCTTCTCGGAGGCGGCCTTCTCGCCCAGGAGGGCATTGAGGCGCTCCTCGACCCCCTCGCGCGGGGAGCCGATCTTCTGGGCCACGAACTCCACCGTGTCGAAGGCATGGAGCGCGTACTTGTACGCGGCCTCGCCGGCGACGGCCTCGATTCGGCGCGTGCCGGTCGAGATGGCGCTCTCGTGGACAACCTTGATGAGTCCCACTTCGCCCGTCGTCGGCACGTGCGTGCCGGCGCAGAGCTCGCGGCTGTAGCCGCCGATGTCGACTACGCGGACCACCTTGCCGTACTTCTCGCCGAAGAAGGCGAGGGTGCCCTCGGGCTTCTTGTCGAACTCGACCTCGGAGGTGTGGACCGGGGCGTTCTCGAGGACCTTGTCGTTCACGAGGGCCTCGATCTCGCGCAGCTGGGCGTGTGTCACGGCCTCCATGTGGGCGAAGTCGAAGCGCAGGCGGTCGGGGGCGTTGAGGGATCCGGCCTGGCGCACGTGCGTGCCCAGTACCTTGCGCAGCGCCCAGTGAAGGAGGTGGGTCGCCGTGTGGTTGCGCTGGATGGCGCGCCTGCGCGAGGGATCGACGCAGAGGTCCGCCGTGGATCCCGCCGGGGGAACCGCCGTGCCGTCCGCAACCTTGTGGAGGTGGCGGCCCGACTTATCCTTGACGGTGTCGACGATCTCGACCGCGGTCCCGGAAATGAGGGCGTGGCCGGTGTCGCCCAGCTGGCCGCCCATTTCGGCGTAGAAGGGTGTCCTGTCAAAGACCAGGAATACGCCCTGGTCGGTCTTAAGAGCCTCGATGAGCGTCGCATGCGTGCCCTTGGTGGCATCGAGCGAGTAGCCCGTGAAGACAGTCGGCGCATGGGCCGTGGTGGCCGATCCTTCGGTGGCGGCCACGATGATCTCCTTCTTCTGGGCCGCGCGGCCGCGCTCCCGCTGCTGCTCCATCAGTTTCTCGAATCCCGCCACATCCACCGTGATCCCGCGCTCGGTCGCGATCACCTGCGTCAAGTCGGGGGGGAAGCCGTAGGTGTCGTAGAGCTCGAAGACGACCGGGCTCGCGAGGGTGCCTCCAGCGGCAGCCTCGTCGAAGCGCTTCAGGCCGCGCTCCAGCGTGCGCCCGAAGCTTTCCTCCTCGGACTTGAAGACGCGCCGGATGGTCGACTCCTGCTTCCTGAGCTCGGGGAACACGGAGCCCAGCGTCTCTACGACCGGGTCCACCAGCTTCTCGAAGAATCCCGTGCTCAGCCCCAGGTTGCGCCCATAGAGCGCAGCACGGCGAAGGATGCGGCGAATGACGTAGTTGCGGCCCTCGTTGCCGGGAAGTATGCCGTCGGAGATCGCGCAGGCGACGCAGCGCGCGTGGTCGGCCAGGACGCGGAAGGCCACGTCGGTCTGCTCCTGCTCGGAGAGCCCGGTGCGCTTCTCCGGGACGGTGGCCGTGTAGGACTTGCCCGACATCTCGGCTATCTTCGCGAATATCGGGGCAAAGACGTCCGAATTATAGTTCGAGGGCTCGGCCGAGAAGTCGGTGAAGCCCTTGGTCGTCGCATAAATTCCCGCGACGCGCTCGAAGCCCATGCCGGTGTCGACGTGCTTCGCCGCCAGCGGCGAGAACGTGCCGTCGGCGTTGGCGTTGAACTGGATGAAGACGTGGTTCCATATCTCGATGCAGCGCGAGGAGCCCGAGTTCACGAGCTTCCTGCCCTCGGCCTCGTCGTCCGTTGGAAGCAGGTTCACGTTGATCTCGGAGCACGGGCCGCAGGGACCCGTGTCGCCCATCATCCAGAAATTGTCTTTCTTGCCGCCCATCACGATGTGGACCTTCGGATCTAGGCCTGCGGCCGTGAACAGCCCGGCCCAGATGTCGTAGGCCTCCTGGTCAAACTCCGAGGGATCGTTCTTCGCCTTGTCCGGCGTGTAGACGGTCGCGAAGATGCGCTTCGCGGGGACGCCCCACACCTTCGTCACGAGCTCCCAGCCCCAGGCGAGCGACTCCTTCTTGAAGTAGTCGCCGAAAGACCAGTTGCCCAGCATCTCGAAGAGCGTGTGGTGGTACGTGTCGAAGCCCACGTCCTCCAGGTCGTTGTGCTTGCCCCCGGCGCGGATGCATTTCTGCGTGTCCGCGGCCCTCGTGTCCTTGGAGGGCTTGGCGCCCGCCCAGTGCGAGACGTCCGGGGCCTTCTCGCCCAGGAAGATCGGCACAAACTGGTTCATGCCGGCGTTCGTGAAGAGCAGTCCGGGCGAGTCCGGCATCAGCGACGACGACGGGACGATCGTGTGGCCTCGCTCCGCGAAGAAATCGAGGAAGGACTGGCGGATCTCCGAGGAGGTCATAGGGCGGAAATGATGGCGTCCGCCATGGCCTTGGTGCCGACGGAGGCGCCGCCGAAGGAGATGTCGGACGTGCGGGTGCCGCCGGTCACGGCCTTCTTGACCGCGGCCTCGATCCGGGCGGCGGCCTTCTCGAGGCCGAAGCTGTGTCGGAGCATGAGGGCGACCGAGAGGACCTGGGCGCAGGGGTTCGCGATACCCTTTCCCGCGATGTCGGGGGCCGTGCCGCCTGCCGGCTCGTACAGGCCGAAGGGAAGCCCGACGGAGTTCTTGCCGGTGCCGATCGACGCCGAGGAGAGCATGCCGAGCGAGCCGCAGATGACGGCCATCTCGTCGGAGAGGATGTCGCCAAACATGTTCTCGGAGACGAAGACATCGAACTGGTTCGGGGCGCGCACGAGCTGCATCGCCGCGTTGTCGACGTACATGTGGCTGAGCTCAATGTCCGGGGCATTCTTCGCCATGTACTCGGTGACGGTCTTCCGCCAGAGGACTGAGGTCTCGAGCACGTTGGCCTTGTCGATGGAGCAGAGCTTCTTCTTGCGCGTGCGGGCCGTCGCGACGGCGGTCGCCGTGATGCGCTCGATCTCGCTCTTGCGATAGATCATCGTGTCGACCGCCTGAATGTCGCCGTCGGGCAGGGTGGTGGTCTCCTTCGGCTTCCCGAAGTAGAGGCCGCCCGTAAGCTCGCGGATGCAGACAATGTCGATGCCGTCCGGGATGCGCTCGGTCTTTATAGGCGAGGCCGCGGTGAGCTCCTTGTAAAGGAGGCCGGGGCGGATGTTCGCGAAGAGGGTGAAGTGCTTGCGAAGAGGCAGGAGGGCTGCCCTCTCGGGCTGCTCCTTGGGGGGAAGCTTCTCCCACTTGGGGCCGCCGACCGAGCCAAAGAGGATCGCGTCGCTCTCCTCGCAGGTGCGCAAGGTCGAGTCCGGCAACGCCTTGCCGTGGTTGTCGATGCCGGCCCCGCCCACGTCGGCCGCCTTGGCCTCAGTCGTAAAGCCTTCCAGCTTGGCGACATGAGCAAGGACGCGCAGCGCCTCGGTCATCACTTCGGGTCCTATGTAGTCTCCAGCCAGTACGGCGAACTTGAGGGTGGGCATTGAAAAGAGAATATCGGTAGCCGTTGGGGGGGCAAAGGTGAAGGGAATTTTCGCCGTTGCGGAAGTGGCCGAATGTTCTCTCTTTGCGGCGTGAACGTCCACGTGCTCCCCGGCGGCCCCGTAGATACCAATGCCTACCTCCTGACCGAGGCCGCGACCGGCGAGGCCGTCCTCATCGACGCCCCGGAGGGCACATGGGACAGGATCGAGCCCATCCTCAAGAGGGATGGGTGCAGGTTGAAGGAGCTCTGGCTGACCCATGGCCACTGGGACCATACCCAGGGCGCCGCGGAGGTCGTGAGGAAGACCGGCGTTCCGGTGATAGCGCACCGAGCCGACAGGCCGCTCATCGAGACACCGGAGGTCATGAGGCCCCTCATCATCCCGGGCCTGGTGATTGAGCCCGTCATTGTTGATCGCTGGCTGGATGACGGCGCCGTGGTGGAGGCCCTGGGGCGCCAGGTCACGGTCAGCCATGTGCCGGGCCACAGCGAGGGAAGCATCATGTTTCACCTTCCAGCGGCCGATACGCTGTTCTCAGGGGACGTTCTCTTCAGGGCCAACGTGGGACGCAGCGACCTTCCCGGAGCCGATCCGGGCGTCCTGGCGCACTCAATCCGCACGAAGATCTACACCCTGCCCGGGAAGACGAAGGTCTTCCCGGGCCACGGCGGCCCGACGACCGTGGGCGACGAGAAAACCGGCAATCCCTATGTTCGCGCCTGAAGACGAGACGTTCATGAGGCAGGCCCTGGGTCTCGCCCGGCGTGCCTGGGGCCGCACCCACCCGAACCCCATGGTCGGCGCCGTCATCGTCGAGGATGGCCACGTGGTGGCCGAGGCCTTCCACGACCACGACGGCGGCCCGCATGCTGAGCGCCTCGCCCTGGCGGCCCTCGGGCGAAAGCCAGGGGCCGGCGCCACGATGTACGTCACAATGGAACCCTGCTCGACCGTGGGAAGGACAGGGGCCTGCACCGAGGCCATCCTCGCCTCGGGCATCAGGAAGGTCGTCGTCGGCGCCTCCGATCCCAACCCGGCACACGCGGGGCGCGGCTTCGAGATCCTGAGGGAGGCCGGGATCGAGGTCGTGGCCGGCGTCCTCGAGGCCGAGTGCACGGAGCTCAACTTTGTCTTCAACCACTGGATCACGACCGGGGAGCCGATCCTGGCGGGCAAGCTTGCCGCGACGCTCGACGGGCGCATCGCAACGAGGACCGGTGAATCCAAGTGGATCACCGGCACGGCCGCCCGCGCGGACGTCCACGGCTGGAGGCGGCTCTTCCCCGCAATCGGCGTCGGCGCCGGAACGGTCATGAAGGACAATCCCAAGCTCACCTCCCGCATCGACGGCGAGCCCGAGGCATGCCCGATCCGCTTCGTCTTCGACGGGAAGCTGCGCTCGGTCTCCGACAGGAACATGCCGACGGTCTATTCCGACGAGTTCGCGAACCGCACGACCGTTGTCACGACCCAGCACGGCGGCATGGGCTACGTGCGCAAGCTGCGCGATCTCGGCGTCACGGTCTGGATATTCGAGTCCGCCAACGGTCGCGTGCCCATGGCGCAGTTCAGGACAAAGTGCGCCTCTGAGGGGATAACGGGTGTGTTCTTCGAGGGCGGAGCCGACCTCATCAGCCGCTGCATCATCGAGCGCCAGCTCGACTACCTGTTCCTCTACCAGGCCCCGGTCTTCCTCTCCGACGAGAAGTCGAAGCCGGTCTTAAGCGGGCTGAGGACCGAGAAGCTCCCGCAGGCGCTGCGCCTCGCGAACGTCCAGCGGATGAACCTCGGGGACGACATCCTCATCCGCGGCACCGTGGTCTACCCGGAGAAGCTGAACGTCGATGAGACTCTATTTAGCCTCGGGTAACGCCCACAAGGCCCGGGAGCTCCAGGAGATGGCGGAGGATTTCCGCGCGCGGGGCATCGGCAGCGGCGTCGAGGTGGTCTCGGCCTCGGCCGTGGGCGGCATGCCCGAGGTCATCGAGGACACCGGCACCTTCACAGGCAACTGCCGCAAGAAGGCCCACGCCCTGAAGGCCTGGCTGCCGGAGGATTCATGGGTGCTTGCCGACGACAGCGGGCTCTGCGTGGACGCGCTGGGCGGCCAGCCGGGGGTGGACTCGGCCTATTATGCCGGGCCGCAGGGGGACTCCGCCGCCAATCTGGCCAAATTGGTCGGGGTCATGCGGGGGGTGCCCGAGGGACAGCGCGGGGCGGAATTCGTCTGCGTCCTCGTCCTTGCCGGACCGGGGGGCCTTGAAAGGGTCTTCGAGGGCCGCTGCCGGGGCCGCCTGATCCGGGAGCCCGCCGGCTCGGGCGGCTTCGGTTACGACCCCCTCTTTGTCCCGGACGGCTGCGCCCTGACCACCGCGGAGCTGGCCCCGGCCGAAAAGAACCGGATCAGCCACCGGGGAAGGGCATGGGCCGAATGCGTCGGCTGGCTTGCGGCCAGGGGGTAAACCGTGCTTGAGTCGGCCCTCCATGGCCGACTTCTACATCACTACGGCGATCGACTACGTCAATGGGTCGCCCCACATCGGGCATGCCTATGAGAAGGTGCTGACGGACGTGATCGCACGCCACCGCCGCCTGCTGGGCGACTCGGTGTACTTCCTGACGGGCACGGACGAGCACGGCCAGAAGGTCCAGCAGACCGCGAAGAAGCGGGGCGTGGCCCCGCAGGCCTTTGCCGACGAGATCAGCGCCGAGTTCAAGGCGATGCTGCCGAAGCTCCTCATCTCCAACGACGACTTCATCCGCACGACCGAGGAACGCCACAAGAAGGTGGTCAGGCAGATCCTCCAGCAGCTCTTCGACAAGGGTGACATCTACCGCGGCGAGTACCGGGGCTTCTACAGCACGGGGCAGGAGCAGTTCCTCCAGGAGAAGGATCGCAACCCGGACGGCTCCTGGCCGGCGATCTACGGCGAGGTCACGGAGATCGTCGAGCCCAACTACTTCTTCAAGCTGAAGGCCTACCAGCCATGGCTCGTCGAGTTCCTGGGAGAGAACGAGGACTTCGTCTTCCCGCGCTTCCGCCAGAAGCAGGTGACCGAGTTCCTTAAGGAGGACCTGAACGACCTCTGCATCTCGCGCCCCAAGGAAAGGCTCGAGTGGGGGATCCCGCTGCCGTTCGACGAGAACTACGTCACCTACGTGTGGTTTGACGCGCTGGTGAACTACTACTCGGCTGTGGCGGACAAGCCTGGCGTCTGGCCGGCCACCTGGCACGTCATCGGCAAGGACATCCTCGTCCCGCCGCACGCCGTGTATTGGCCGATCATGCTGCACGCGGCCGGCATTCCGCTGCCCAAGGGCATCATCGCCCACGGCTGGTGGCTCACGAGGGGGTCGAAGATGTCCAAGAGCTCGGGCAATTCCTTCAACCCCCTGGACCTTGTGAACGAATTTGGGGCCGACGCTCTGCGCTATTTCCTGATCCGCGAGATGAACGTGGGCCAGGACGCCGATTTCTCGAGGGAGGCCTTCCTTATCCGCTACAACAGCGACCTCGCGAACGACCTCGGCAACCTGGTGAACCGCGTGCTCAACATGACGAACCGTTTTGCCGGCGGCACCATTCCGGCCGCAGGGGCCTCCGCCGAGCCGGAGTCCGAGCTTCGTGCCCTCTGGGAAGCCACGGAGAAGGACTACGTTGCCCTCTTCGAGGGCTTCCAGTTCCACACGGCCCTCGAGCGCCTGTTCACGTTCATCCGCTCGATCAACGCCTACGTCGAGAAGCGCGCCCCCTGGAAGCTCGGCAAGTCTGCCGAGGAGTCCGACAAGGCGCTCCTCGCCACCTCGCTTGCGACGATGGCGGAGTCGCTGCGCCTGGCCTCGGTGGCCCTCAGGCCCGTCATGCCCGGCGCAACGGAGAAGATCAACGAGGTCCTGGGCTACAAGCCCTCCGGCACCTGGACCGAGGAGCTCAAGTGGGGTTCTTCCCTCACGGGTTCGCCCGTAGCCGTGTCGCTTGTCCTCTTCCCGAGGCCCCAGCCTGCAGCCGCAAAGGCCCCGTGACCGTCCTTCCGCTAGATCCCGTCTCGAACGCCTCGCCGGAGGCCCTGACCGGGTTTCTGGCGGAGTGCCGGGACATGGCGGTCCAGTCGGGCAGGCCGGTCCTCGTCAGCATAACGATACAGGTCGAGAGCCTGGATCCCCTGGCGGTCCTGGAATCCATCTTCGACCCGGCTGAGAGGCACTTCTACGCCGAACGTCCCTCGGAGGGATGGGCGATCGCGGGCGCCGAGTCCGTCCTTTCATTCTCCGCCTCGGGCCCAAAGCGCTTCCAGGAGTGTCAGCGCTTCATAGACCGCACGCTCGCCGACACGATCGCGGTGGGTGACCAGGAGATCCCGTTTGGCGGCCCCCATTTTTTTTGCGCCTTCGCGTTCCTCGACAACGTGAAGGAGGGGGAGCCGTTCGTGTCCGCGTCCATCTTCGTCCCCCGCTGGCAGGTCGCGCAGCGCGCCGGCCGCACGGTAGCGGTGGCGAACCTGCTCCTGGACGTGGACTCGCAGGTCGAGGCCCTGGCAGCCCGCGTTTGGAACGCACACGCCAAGTTCAGGTCCTTCGACTACAGCGCCGCGGCGTTTCCTGAGGGCCAGTCCGCCGATGCATCGTCGATCGACGAGGTCGGAGGCCGCCGGAGCTACGAGTCGGCGGTCAGCAAGGCCCTCGAGCGCATCGCGCGCGGCGAGATGCAGAAGATCGTCCTCGCTCGGGCAAAGGACGTTCGCTCCCGCACGACGTTCGAGCCGTTGCGGATCCTGAACGGCCTACGCCAGCGCTTTCCCGAGTGCAGCGCTTTCTCGCTGGCAAACGGATCCGGGCAGAGCTTCATCGGCGCCAGCCCCGAGCGGCTCCTGCGGGTGGAGGACAGCGTCATGACGACGGAGGCGCTTGCGGGCTCAGCCAACCGTGGCACTACCGCGAGCGAGGATGCCTCGTTCGGCGGCAAGCTCCTTCAGAGCGAAAAGGACCTGCGCGAGCACCGCATCGTGCTCGATTCCATCGTGAGGCGCCTTTCCCCGCTTGGCCTCGACCTCAGGCATTCCGAGAGGCCGCTGCTCAAGCGGCTTTCCAATGTGCAGCACCTGCATACGCCCATCGAGGCGGACCTTCCAAAGGGAGTGAAGCTCCTGGACATGCTGTCGCGCCTGCACCCGACTCCCGCGGTGGGAGGGACGCCGCGCGAGGTCGTGGTCCCGATGATCGCCGAGCTCGAGGCGTTCCCGCGGGGCCTCTACTGCGGCGCCGTCGGATGGATCGACTCCCGCGGGGGAGGGGAGTTCACGGTCGCGCTTCGCTCCGCGCTGATCGACGGCTCCAAGGCCAGGATGTACGCCGGCGCCGGCATTGTCGCGGGCTCCAGGCCCGAGAAGGAACTTGCGGAGACCGAGCTCAAGTTCAAGGCGATGCAGGATGCCCTCCTCGCCCCCTAGGCCATGTCATCCTCACCCGACCTGCCCGCCATGGATTTCAGGAACGTGAATGCGCTCTGGGGCAGCGTGATCGCGGAGACGCTCGTGCGCTCGGGTGTGACAACGGTGGTCATATCGCCCGGCTCGCGCTCCACGCCGCTTGCCTTTGCCTTCGCCCGCCATCCGGCAATTGAGGCGATCCCGGTCCTGGACGAGAGGTCGGCGTCATTCTTTGCCCTCGGCATAGCCAAGCGCACGCTCCAGCCGGTGCTGCTCCTCTGCACGAGCGGATCCGCCGGGGCCAATTATTTCCCTGCCGTCGTGGAGGCCCATGAGGCGGGGGTGCCCCTCGTGGTCATCACGGCGGACAGGCCGCCGGAGATGCGGTCCTGCGCCTCGGGGCAGACGATCGACCAGCACAAGCTCTACGGTTCGTTCACCCCCTTCTACCACGAGCTGGCCGTGCCGGAGCTCAGCATGACGCTGATGCGCTACCTGCGCCAGACCGTGGTGCACGCCGTGGCGACCTCCCTTGCTCCCTCGCCAGGCCCGGTGCATCTCAATGCACCTTTCCGCGACCCGCTAGTTCCCACCGAGGACGGCGGAGCCACCAGCGCCTTTGGCGCATCGGTCGACTGGAACTCGTTCTTTTCCCATCTGTCGCCCCCTGCCGCGGTTGTCTCGGTGTCCGAGCTGCCGGGCATAGCCAGCGCCGTCCATGGCCTCATCGTTGCCGGCCCCGCCCTGACGGCGCATCCGGCCGGGTACGCGGCGTCCGTGGGCCAGATCGCGCGCAAGCTCGGATGGCCGGTCCTTGCGGATGGTCTTTCTCCGATCCGCAACCACGCGGCATCCGTACCGCACATGGTGACCCGGTACGACGCCATCCTGCGCAATCCGGCCCTGGCTGAGTCGCTGAAGCCCGAGTTTGTCCTCTGCCTCGGCGAATGGCCGACCAGCAAGGTGCTCCGCGGCACGATCGAGGCCAGTGGCGCCCCGATCCTCTTCGTGACGGATCGACACGACAACCGCGACGCGCTGCACGGGGCCACGCAAAGGCTCGTCCTGCCGCTTTCCGCCCTCGCCGACGGCCTCCCGGTGACGGTGGATCCCAATGGTTACCAGCGCCTCTGGGCGAGCCACGAGAGCCGTGCCCAGGCCGCCCTGGACCTGCGCCTCGCCAACGAGGAGTCCCTGGTCGAGCCGAAGGCGGCATGGCTTCTCAGCCGGCACCTGCCGTCGCAGGTCTCGCTTTCGGTCGCGAACAGCATGCCGATCCGCGACATGGAGTTCGTATGGTCGGCAAATGACCGCGGGATCCGCGTGTTCTTCAACCGGGGCGCGAACGGCATCGACGGCACGCTCTCGACGGCGCTCGGCGTCGCCCATGGCGGCCCCCCGGCGGTGCTCCTCACGGGCGACCTCGCGCTGCTGCATGACTCGAACGGCTTCCTCACCGCGCCAAGGCTCAAGGGCAGCCTCACCATTGTCCTCATCAACAACCGTGGTGGCGGGATCTTCGAGCACCTTCCGGTGGCCCAGTTTGAACCCATCTTCGAGGAGTATTTTGCGACACCCCAGGAGGTGGACTTTGCGAAGCTGTGCGCGGCGCACGCGATCGAGCACGTCCACGTGGAGGACTGGTCGCATTTCCAGTCGCTCGTGACGGCACTGCCGGCGCAGGGGATCCGGGTCCTGGAGGTCACCACCGACCGCAAGCGCGACGCCGCGTGGCGCAAGGAGGCGTTTGCCTCCGCTGGCCGCCAGGGCTAACACAGACATTCCCATGGCAACCAAATGGAAGAAAGTTAAGGCCTACTCCGACATCATCTACCAGAAGTCGGGGGGCGTCGCGAAGATCACGATCAACAGGCCCGAGAAGAGGAACGCCTTCAGGCCCGAGACGATCACGCAGATGATCGAGGCCTTCACGGATGCGCGCGACGACCAGAAGGTCGGCGTCGTCCTCCTGACGGGAGCGGGGCCGCACAAGGACGGGAAATATGCCTTCTGCGCCGGCGGCGACCAGAGCGTGCGCGGAAGCGCGGGCTACGTGGGTGGCGACGGCGTGCCGAGGCTCAACGTCCTCGACCTGCAGAAGCTCATCCGCTCGATGCCGAAGGTCGTGATCGCGCTCGTGGCGGGCTACGCCATCGGCGGTGGACATGTTCTGCATGTCGTGTGCGACCTCACGATCGCCGCGGACAACGCGGTCTTCGGACAGGTCGGCCCCGCGATGGGAAGCTTTGACGGCGGATTTGGCTCGAGCTACCTCGCCCGCCTCGTGGGGCAGAAGAAGGCCCGAGAGATCTGGTTTCTCTGCCGCAAGTACACCGCGGCGCAGGCCCTGGAGATGGGCCTCATCAACACCGTGGTGCCCATTGCCTCGCTCGAGGAGGAGGGCGTCACCTGGGCCAACGAGATCCTGCAGAAGAGCCCTCTTTCGATTCGCCTATTGAAGAGCGCGTTCAACGCCGAGCTGGACGGGCAGGCCGGCATCCAGGAGCTTTCCGGCAACGCCACGCTCCTCTACTACATGAGCGAGGAGGCGAAGGAGTTCCACTCTGCCCAGCGCGAAAAGCGCAAGCCGGAGGCGGGCAAGTTCCCGTGGCTGCCCTGACAGCGGTATGTCATTGTTTGTTGGCGATACTTTCTGAATCGAGCCGCAATTGAAAACTGGGCTCCTGGTAAACCCAGGCTATCGTGAAATCGGCTGGCGGGCCGCCAGCCAGCGGTCGACCTCCGGCAGCTGGCTGTTCCTCAGTAGGGCCGCGGCGCGGATCTGCCCCTCGGCCATCCGCACCGTTTGCCGGGCAGTTTCCGGGATGTGATCCTTCGCGAAGGCCTCGACGATCGCGATCGTATCCACGTCGAATGATCCGCCCGCAAGGCGCGGGATGAACCGGGGTCGTGTGACCATCTCCAGGTACCCCTGCAGCGTATCCCAGTGCTTGATGGCGAAATCGAGGGCCATGCGGTTGTGAAGCCTGCCCACCGTGTTGACGAATGTGGGCCGGAAGGTCGGATCCAGCTCATCGGTGAGGGAAAGGCCGAGTGCCTTCTCTGCAAGAGCGGGATCGGCGGTGGACGAGAGGTAGGTGACGTACTGGGTTTTCTCGAGCAGCGAGGGAGCCGTCCTTTCCAGGGCGTGGAGCTGGTCCCAAATCCCCTGGTCTGCATTCTGTGCCACGAGCTTGAGGACCGACTCGCGTTCCGTTCCGTTGATTGAATCGGGATCCTTTAGGAAGGCCGCAAACTTCTCGCGGCTCCATGCCACGGTCGCCGGGTCGGCTATCCTTCCCAAGAGGGTGATCAGATCGGAACGCATGATCGTCACGTTCGCGGACTCGCCCTCCTTGGGCTCGTATCCCAGCCGCTGGAGCGCGGGCGTGGCCACTCCGCTCACGAAATGCCGGTAGGCGCCCTGGGTGGGGAGCCCATCGTGGGCCTGGTCCAGGTAGCGCAGTCGGTTGGCCAGGGCGGACCATACCGAGGGATAGGCATCGGCGGGCAGCCGCTCGGCCAGCTTGAGCGCATCCGAGAGGGGCTCCTGGCCCGAGCCTCCTATCGAAAAGGCGTCGTTAAGGATGCCAATTTGGTCGTCCGGCGAAAAGGAGCTGAAGCGCGCGCTCATCGCCGTGAAAGCCTCGCCCTCGTAGCGGACGCGCAGATAGGCGGTCTGCCCGGCGTTGACGACCGAACCCGGAGGAGCGTCGGCGACGACGGTGGCCTGGCCCGGCAGGCTCGTCACGCCCAGGAGCGACGAGGGCTCCGCCTTGTCCCGGGGCTGGATAAGCGCCGGTATCGTCCACGCGCCGCCCGCGTCCCCTGAAGAATCCAGCGCGTACCGTTTCTGGGTCAGAGAGATCCCCTTTCCGGCCGCCTGCACAGTCAGCATGGGAACGCCGGCTTTCAGGGTGAAATCATGTGCGACTGCCGTCAGCTTCCGGTCGCTCACCGCGTCCAGCTCGGCCCACAGCTGCTCGGTGTCGGTGTTCCCGTAGGCGTAGTCCTTTATGTACTGGCGAATGCCCCTCCTGAACGGTTCCTCCCCCACGTACGCCTCCAGCATGCGGATCACCGCCATGCCCTTGGAATAGGTGATGGTGTCGAAGCTGCCTCCCGCCTGGAGCACGTCGTGGATCGGCACGATAACCGGATGCGTGCCGTTTCGGGCGTCGACAAGCATGGCGTTCTGCTTGTAACCGAGGGTGTCCAGCCAGACCCTCCACTCCGGGTGAAAGTGGTTGGTCGCCTTCTCCTGCATCCACGAGGCGAAGCCTTCGTTTAGCCAGAGGTTGTCCCACCACCTCATGGTGACCAGGTCCCCGAACCACTGATGCGACATCTCGTGCGCGATTGTCTCGTAGATCCAGCGCTTGTTCTCCTCGGAGGTGATCTTCGGGTCGAAGAGTATGGAGCTCTCGAAGTAGTAGATGGCGCCCCAGTTCTCCATCGCGCTGAAGAACTGGCTTTCGCCTGGGCCCGCGACCAGGTCGAGCTTGGGGAGCGGGTAGGGTGTCCCGAAGTAGTCGTTGTAGTAACCGAGGACGTCGCAGGCGGTCTCCAGCGCGTACTGGCCCTGGGCCGTGTAGCCGCGCTTCACGATCACGCCGACGTCCGTGCCACCCACGTCCCTGTGGATCCGCTCGAAGTCGCCGACGGCGAGGAAGAGGAGGTACGGCGACATCCTGGGGCTCTTGGCGAATCGCACCCGCTTCAGCCCGTTCCCGGCCGGCTCGCTCGAGGCAACGGGCATGTTAGAGACCGCCATCATGTCGGACGGCGCCGTCACGTTCAGCGTGAAGGTGGCCTTCTGGGCCGGCTCATCCCAGCAGGGCACGAAGCGCCTCGCGTCGGAGTTCTCGAACTGGGTGAAGAGCGCCCGCTTTCTCCCGGTGGGCGAGTCGTAGTCCAGGGCGAAGAATCCGGAGGGCTCCTGGTAGATCTTGCCGTGGTACTGCAGGTCCAGGGTGTAGGGGCCCGGGGCGAGCTTCTGGGCGAAGGTGAACGTCACGGTCTGGACGTCATTGTCGTAGGAGACCGAGGGCGTCCCGACGCCCTGGAGCGACACCTTGTCGACCACGATGTCGGCGCTGTTGACCACGATCGTCCCGGTCGCCTCCTTGACGGTCACCTGGATCGAGGCCGAGGCCCGGTAGGTCAGGGCCGCCATGTCGGGCTCAACCGTGATGTCGTAGGAGGTCCCCACGGCGTTCGTCGGGAGCTTGATCGTCTGGTCCGGGTCGGCGGCGCGGCAGCATGCCGCCGCGGCCAGGAAGAGGCAGGACAGGTAGTGTCGAGTGCGCATGGATTTTCCGCCCGTGTTAGTTGTGCGGCTACGACCGGAGCGGCTGCGCCAGCGCCATATAGGGCGATTTCCCGCCCGATGAAAACCCCAAAAGAGCCGTTCCTAGAGGAGGGCGGCGATCCGCTCCGCGGACTCGGCGGGGCTCAGGAGCTCTGTATCGAGGCTAAGCCGGGGATTCAGGATCCTCGGGGTGTCGAAGACTCCCTTGGCGCTCAGGTCCCTGTAGATCTCGGCGCTCAGCGTCTTTCGCTCCATGCGGCGGGACTCGGAGCCCAGGCGAGTCTCGATAGCCTTCTCGCTCGCCGTCAGCTCCACGGGGATGATTTCGCCGCCTGCGGCGGACACCTCGATGAACAGCTCGTCGATAAAGGCCTGCGTGACCGTCGACTCCGGGTTGAACGTGAAGATGAGGAGCGGGACCCTCTCGGAAAGGGCCCTGCGGAACACGTCCATCCAGATCTTGGCCCGCAGCTCGATGAAGGCCGGGGTCCCGAAGTCAAAGACCGAGAGCACGAGGTTCACGGTGAGGTGGTTGTGGAAGAGACGGCCGCCGGTCCTCGCCGCCAGGGCGCGCGCCACCGTCAGCTTTCCGACTGCAGGTCGTCCGTAGATGAAGAGGATTTTCATGGCGCAAAAAAAGCCGGCAAGCGTGAGCGTGCCGGCTTGGGAAGGGTGGTGGACCGATTCGCTTACTTTCCGAGCGACTTGCGAAGGTCCTCGAGCTGGCCGGCGGATCCGAGGGCGACGTTGCGGCTCGCGATGAACTTCGCGTACTCGTCCATGAAGATCTTGCCCGGGGGGCGGAAGTCGAACTCACCGGACTTGTCGCGGAAGAACTCGCGGTGGACGCGCGTCCAGACGAGTCGGCCGTCGGTGTCGATGTTGACCTTCGTGACGCCGAGCTTCGCGGCGGGGAGATACTCGTTGATGTCGACGCCGACCGTCGCGCCCATCGTGCCGCCCGCGGCGTTGATGCGGTCGACCTCCTCCTTAGGGACCGAGGAGGAGCCGTGCATCACCAGCGGGAAGCCGGGGAGGAGCACCTGGATCTTCCTGAGCACGTCGAAGTGCAGCGACTGCTTGCCCTTGAACTTGTAGGCGCCGTGGCTCGTGCCGATGGCGCAGGCGAGGGAGTCGCATCCGGTCTTCTTCACGAAGTCTTCGGCCTCGACCGGGTTCGTGAGGGTGGCGTGGCCGTCCTCGACCTGGATGTCCTCCTCGACGCCGCCCAGCATGCCGAGCTCGGCCTCGACGGAGAGGCCCGCCTTGTGGGCGGCCTCGACGACGCGCTTGGAGATCTCAACGTTCTTCTCGAACGTCTCGTGCGAGGCATCGATCATGACGGAGCTGAAGAAGCCGGACTTGATGCAGTCGTAGCACGTGTCCTCGTCGCCGTGGTCGAGGTGCACCGCGTAGATGGCCTCGGGATAAATGTCGCCGGCGGTGCGGATGATCGCCTCCAGCATGCGCTTGTCCGTGTACTTGCGCGCCCCCTTGGAGATCTGGATGATGAAGGGCGCCTTGGAATCGATGCAGCCGCGGAAGAGGCCCATGGCCTGCTCTGCGTTGTTGATATTGTACGCGCCGACGGCGTACTTGCCGTAAGCGTGCTTGAAGAGCTGCGCGGTGGTTACGATCATGGAGGCTGCGAGGATACGATCCCGCGCTCCGAGCCGACAAGGGTAAAAATATTCGCGCCAGTCCCTTGCGTCAGCCCTTGGGCGTCGCGGGGGCGGTCGTCGCGGGCGGCTGGTTGGCCTGGCGCATCATCTGCTGGATCTGCTGCTGGGCCTGCTGCTGCTCCTGGATCTGCTCCAGGGCCGAGACCTGCGGGGCGGACAGGACGGTCGAGGCCTGGGCGATCGTGTCCGCCGTCACCTTGGCGTTCCCGCCGCCGTTCATGAGGGCCATGATCCCGGGGCCCTGCGTCCCGGTCGTCGTCCCCGCCGTCCCGTTGCCGGCCCTTGCGGGCTGCGTCTGGGCCAGGAGGTTGATCATCGCGTTCGTCTCGTCGTCCGTAAGGGGGGTCTGCGTGTAGCTCAGCGACTGCTGGAGGGTGTTCACCGTGTTCCGCTCGGGCAGCGTCTGCTGGTACTGCTGGTATTGCTGGAAGCCCGCGTCGCCCAAGGCCTGCTGTATGCTCTGGTCGGACTGGGCGAGGGTCTGGGACATCAGCGTCTTGAACCCGTCCGGGTCCTCCCTCGGGTTGATGCCCTGCTCACGGGCCGCCTGCATCGTGTCCATCATGGCCTGCTGTCTGTCGGCCAGGAGGCTCTGGAACTGCGTCAGCTGCTCCGGGCTCAGGTTGAGGCTCTTGAAGAGGGCGCCGTAGGTCGCGGAGATGCGGCCCTTCATCTGGATCGCGAGGAGCTTCTGGAATTCGGGGTTGCCGCTCAGGGCCGCGAAGGCGCCGAAGCGCCCGCCCCTGCGGTCGGGACCGCCGTCGCCGCCCGGGCCGTCGCCGGCCTCCTGGGGACCGTCACCGCCGTTCCTGCGACCCCTCATGGCGGCAAGCCGGTCCTCGAGCGACTTGATCGTCTTTTTGTCTGCCGCCAGCTCGCGCTTTAGCGCAGCGCTATCCACATCAGCGAGTTGCGCGCGCAGCTTGATCATCTGGTTGTACTCGCTCCAGGTGACGAAGGCCAGGCCGACGACGACGAGCGAGAGGAAGGCGATCAGGTAGTTCTTGTTGGAGATCACGTTTTCTATTCCAGACAAGACGTTGGGGCGGCCCTAAAGTTTCCCCTTGGCCGGGCTAGGCGGCAGGCGCGGCATCGGCCGCGGGCGCCGCCGCAGCCTCGGCAGGCGGCTTCTTCTTGCCCCGCTTGCCCTTGGGGGCGTTGGGGTCCTTCGGAGCCCTCGGTGCAAACTCGAAGCCCGTCGTGTTGTCCTCCTTGAGGACCAGGAAGGCGCTGAAGGGGCGCCGGGTGCGCATGCTCCAGAACTTCTCCAGGAGGTCCGTCTTGCCGGTCGAGAGCATCTTCATAAACTGCTCAAGTGGGATGTCGCGCGAGAGGATCCTCTTGGAGCAGCGCACGACCACCTTCTCCTCGCCGGCCACGATGCTGCGCACGACGAAGCTCTGTGGGGTCTCGAAGACCTGCGAGCCGGCGGCGAAGCGCGGCCCCGGGGCCTCGGCGATGGGCTGCAGGCCGGTGAAATCGATCTTGATGGCGCCCGAGGCGTCCCGCTGGCCGTCGAAGACGAACTCCGCCTTCTTCTCCTCCTTGTTGTACTTAAGGACCGCGCTGAAGGGCTTGCCCGCCTTGGAGCGGAAACCGTCCAACGGGCCGATCTGGCCGTTCACGAGCAGGTCCTTCACCTCGGACTCCGCCATCTTGCGGTTGCCGATGACCTTGTAGATCATGAGCTCGCCGTCCTTGGACTTGTAGCCGCGCAAGGTCTCGATGAGCGGCTTGCCGTCGGTGGGGGAGAGGATGTCGGTCTCGCGCGCGGCGGAGTCGTCCTCCTCGAAGTTCTTTATCCCGGCGACGATCGCCTTCGTCGTCTCGACCACCTCGGCCATGAACTTCTCGCGCTTGAATTTTCCGTGCTCCATCTGGCGCAGCTTGAACTCCCACTCGCCGGTCATGGCGGGGCTCGTGATGCCCTCGGCCTTCACCGCGATCAGGAACTGGAGGATCTGCTCTGCCTTCGGGGTCGGGATGAGCTCCCGCTGGGCCCTCTCGACGTAGCGCGTGTGGATGAGGCCGTCGATCGTGTCGGCGCGCGTCGCGGGGGTCCCGAGCCCGCGCTCCTTCATGGCCTCCGCCATCTCCTCGTCGTCCACCAGCTTGCCGGCGCCCTCCATGGCGGAGAGGAGCGTGGCCTCCGTGTAGCGCGGTGGCGGCCTCGTCGCCTCCTCGTGGAGCTGCGCGTCGTACGCCTTGGCCTTGGGTGGCGTGCCGTCGGCCTTGTCGAGGGCGGGGAGCGTCTTCGACTCGGAGTTCTCGTCCTCGATCCCTGTCTTGCCGTAGACGGCCAGCCAGCCGGGGAAGGTGAGGACCTTGCCCTCCGTCTTGAAGGCGTGGCCGGCGACCGTGCTCGTGCGCGTCGTGATGTCGAACTCGGCCGAGGGGTGGAACACAGCGACGAAGCGCCGCGCGATCATGTCGTAGATCTTGGCCTCCATGTCCTCGAGGGGCTTCGGCGCCTCGACGGTCGGGATAATGGCAAAGTGGTCCGAGATCTGGGCGTTGTTGAAGATCCTCTTGTCGGGCCCCAGCCACTGCTTCTCAAGGACCGTGTTCGCGTGCACCGCAAGGTCGCCCTGGAGGTTCAGGAGGGCCTGGCGCACGGTCGGGATGTAGTCCTCCGGCAGCGCGCGCGAGTCGGTGCGGGGATAGCTGATCATCTTGTGGCGCTCGTAGAGGGCCTGCGCGATCTGGGACGTGCGCCTTGCGGGCAGGCCGAAGCGGTTGTTCGCCTCCCTCTGCAGTGTCGTGAGGTCGTAGAGCCTCGGGGACGCCTGCTTGCTGGCCTTCTTCTCCTCCGTCACGGTCGCTTCTACGCTCGCCTTGCAGGCGGCGAAGATGGCCTCGGCCTTCTCCTTCTCCCAGATTCGGTCGATCCGGTCGTGCTCGTCGTCGGCCGCCTTCTTGAAGTCCGGCTTCTGGTAGACGCCCTCGTAGGTGCCCTTCGTTACCTCGAAGCCCGCGGTGATCCTCCAGAAGCCCTTGGGCTTGAAGTTGCGGATCTCAAGCTCGCGGGCGTAGACGATCGCGAGGGTGGGGGTCTGCACGCGGCCGACCGAGGCGACGTTGCCGGCCCGGGAGCCGAACATGCGCTTCGTCATGGCGCGGGTGCCATTGATGCCGATCAGCCAGTCGCTCTCGCTGCGGCAGCGGGCGGCCTCGGCCAGGCCCTTCATCTTCTCGCCGTCCCTCAGGTTCTTGAAGGCCTCGCGGATGCCCTCCTGGGTCATCGTCTGCATCCAGGCGCGCTTCACCGGCAGCTTGCTCTTCGTCAGCTGGTAGAGGTAGGTGAAGATCAGCTCGCCCTCGCGGCCCGCGTCACAGGCATTGATGACAAGCTCGATGTCCTTGCGTGCCAAGAGCTTCTTGAGCTGGTCGTAGCGGTCCTTTGAGGCCTCGATCGGCTTCAGCTGGAACTTCTCGGGGATGATGGGCAGCGCGTCCAGGCGCCAGAACCCGTACATCTTCTTGTCGATGTCCTCCGGCATCTGCAGCTCGACGATGTGGCCGACCGCGGATGAGATGACATAATCATCGTTCTCGAAGTGCTCGCCCTTCTTGGGGACCTTGCCGAGCGCACGCGCCAGATCCGCCGCAACTGACGGTTTCTCCGCGATGATGAGTGACTTCATGGACTCGCGAGCCAGTAGGCCCCGCGAACAGGTATTTCAAGGTTTAGTTTTCGAGGGGATACTTCAGGCGGCCAGTTTCGGGGTCTCCGCCAGAGCGCTGTCCAGGGCCTTTATCAGAGCGGCAATCGTCTCGTCCGTCTCGTCGCCCATGTTGGAAATCCTGAAAGTCTTGCCCTTGAGCTTTCCGTAGCCCCCGTCGATCACCAGGTGGTGCTTGGCCTTCAGCGTCTTGTTGAGGGCCGAGAGGTCGTAGTTCAGCGTGTTGGCGAAGCAGTTCAGCGTGATCGAGCCTCGGCCCTCGGCCGGGAACAGCTTGAACCCCTTGGCGATGCCCCAGTCGCGCATCATCTTGTTCAGGCGCACGTGGCGCGCATAGCGCTTCTCGAGGCCCTCGGCCCTGATGTCCTCCAGCTTCGACTTCAGGGCGTAGATCAGGGGGATGATCGGCGTGCTCGGCGTCATCCCGTTCTCATGGTTCTTCTGGAACTCGACCAGGTCGAAGTAATAGCCGCGCTCGCTGACGGTGGCCGCGCGCTCGAGCGCGCGCTTCGAGACGGAGAGCAGCGCCATGCCCGGGGGCATCGCCATGGCCTTCTGCGTGCCCGTGACCATGATGTCGATCCCGAGCTCGTCCTTCGGTATCGCCATCGCGCTGAAGGAGCTCACGACGTCGACGATCGAGATGACGTCCGGGAACTGGCGGATGACGGCCATCAGCGCCGGCAGGTCGCTCATGCAGCCGGTCGAGGTCTCGTTGTGGATGAGGGTGATCGCATCGTAGCCGCCGTTGGCGAGCTCGGCGCGCACGGCCTCCGGGTCGACGGGCTGGCCCCACTCGAACTTCAGCGCGTGGGCCTCCTTGCCGCAGCGGATCGCCACGTCGTACCACTTGTCCGAGAAGGCACCGTTCATGCAGTTGAGCACCTTTTTCTTAACCACGTTGCGGATGGCGCCCTCCATCACGCCCCAGGCGCTGCTGGTCGAGATGTAGACGGGGTCCTTCGTCCCGAAGAGGGTCTGGAGCTCCGGCTGGATCGACTGGTACAGGGCGACGAAGTCGGTGCTCCTGTGGCCGATCATGGGCTGCGCCATGGCGCTGAGCGTCTTCTCTGAGACTGCGATGGGGCCGGGGATGAAGAGTTTGTAGGCCATGGTGTGACTGCGTGAACGTTGAAAACAGTTTACGCCGCCCGCGGCGTCAACATTCATTCCCCTTGCGCCCGCCTTGCGGCCGCGGCCCAACCCTTGTCCTGGTTCAAAAGAAAATTCCAAGCGTTCGAGCTCTACACGGTCGACATCGTGCTTGGGCGCCGGGCCGACACGCTGGCGGTCATATTCGGGTTGTTCCTGAAGGCGGCCTCCTGGCTATTCAGCGGCATCGTCCAGCTTCGCCTGTGGCTCTACCGCAACAGGATACTGAGGGATCACCCGCTCGGCTGCCTCGTGGTCGTGGTCGGAAACCTGACGGTCGGGGGGACGGGCAAGACCCCGGTGGTGGAGAAGTTCGCCAAGGCGCTGCGGGACCGCGGCCGCAAGGTCGCGATCCTCAGCCGCGGCTACAAGAGCAAGGCGCCCCCGTTCTGGAAGAAGGCCTGGTACGGGATCACCCACACGGACGAGCCGCCGCCACGGATCGTGAGCGACGGGGTGAACGTGCTGCTGGACAGCGAGCAGGCCGGCGACGAGCCGTACATGCTGGCCAAGAACCTGCCCGGGGTCGTGGTGCTCGTGGACAAGAACCGCGTGAAGGCCGGGGCCTACGCGATCAAGAAGTTCGGGTGCGACACGCTGGTCCTGGACGACGGCTTCCAGTACCTGCCGCTCAAGGGCAGGCTCAACCTCCTGCTGATCGACAAGACGAACCCCTTCGGGAACGGGGCGCTCCTGCCACGCGGCATCCTGAGAGAGCCGATAAAGCACCTGAGCCGCGCGAACTACATCTTCCTCACGAAGTCCAACGGCCAGCGGGACCCGGACCTGGAGGCCCAGATCGCGAGGTACAAGCCCGACGCCGACATCATCGAGTGCTCCCACAAGCCGAAGTACCTTCAGCGCCTCGACGTGAAGCCGGGCGCCGCGGGCGGGCGGGAGGAGCTCGAGTGGCTGCGGGGCAAGAGGGTCTTCGCCTTCAGCGGCATCGCGACCCCGGAGAGTTTCGAGAAGTTCCTGAGGGACCTTGGGGCGCTCCTGGTCGGCCGCGAACGCTACCTGGACCACTACCGCTACGCCCCCGAGGACCTGGACCACCTCTACGACTCGGCCGAGCGGGAGAGGGCCGAGTGCCTGGTGACGACGGAGAAGGACGCCGTCCGAATCACCGAGCCCGGCGGCAGCCCGCTCCCCATCTACTACCTCAGGCTCGAGATCGAGATCATCCGCGGGGCGGCCGACTTTGACGAGGCGGTCGGGCGCATCTGCTTTCCCCAAAACGCGCTTGCGGGATTCACCTCCCCGGGCGATTTTCAGGATTCCCCATGATCATTGACCCCCGCTTCACCCAGCTTGCAGAAGGACTCACCGGATTCTCAACGGCCCTGAAGAAGGGCGAGCGGGTCCTTATCGACGCCTTCGACGTGCCGGACGCCATGGTCATCGCGCTGGTGCGTGCGGCGCGGGCCAGGGGGGCGATGCCCTTCGTGCAGCTCCACAGGGCCCGCATCGCGAGGGAGCTGACGCTGGGTGCCGAGGAGGCGCAGTACACCGCGCTCTGCGAGGTGGAGCTTCTGCGCATGCAGAAGATGGATGCCTACATCGCGCTCCGCGGCTCCGACAACATCTTCGAGGCGGCCGACGTTCCCTCGGCGCGCGTTCAGCTGGTCAGCAAGATCATGAAGCCCGTGATCGACCACCGCGTGAACAAGACAAGGTGGGTCGTCCTTCGCTGGCCGACGTCCTCCATGGCCCAGCAGGCCGGCATGAGCACCGAGGCCTTCGAGGACTTCTACTTCAAGGTCTGCACGCTCGACTACGCGCGCATGAAGCCCGGCATGAAGGCGCTCAGCGACCTCATGAAGGCCACCGACAGGGTCCAGATCACGGGCCCCGGCACGGACCTCACGTTCTCGATCAAGGGCATCGGCGCCAAGGAGTGCGGAGGGGAGTTCAACATCCCGGACGGCGAGGTGTTCTCGTGCCCGGTCAAGGATTCCGTCGAGGGCGTCCTGCAGTACAACGCGCCAACCGTCTACCTCGGCTCGTCCTTCGACAACATCCGCCTCGTCTTCAAGAAGGGGAAAATCGTCGAGGCCACCTCGAACAACACGAAGAAGCTCAACCAAATCCTCGATAGCGACCCGGGTGCCCGCTACATCGGCGAGTTCGCGATCGGCTTCAACCCGCACATTACGCTGCCGATGCGCGACATCCTCTTCGACGAGAAGATCGCCGGGTCCTTCCACTTCACGCCGGGCCAGGCCTACGAGGGCTACGGCAACGGCAACAAGTCCCAGGTCCACTGGGACATGGTCTGCATCCAGACCCCGGAGTACGGCGGCGGCGAGATCCGCTTCGACGGGAAGGTCATCCGCAAGGACGGCCACTTCGTCCCGAAGTCGCTCCAGAAGCTCAATCCCGCTTACCTGTTGGCGGGAGCCTGAGGGGAGCCCGCGATGAATCGCCCGCAGAAGCGCCCCAAGACCCCGAAGGACGGCGGCTCGGGCGCTTTTGGCGCCCCGATGCCCAAGGGCGACCCCGACGGGAAGAAGGCCTCTATGGCTTTCCGCCTCCACGGCCCCCCGAGCCACCGCAAGCGCAAGCCGACGCGGTAGCCCTAGGTTTTCCTTGATCATATCTACGAATACAGATTCGTTGATATGCACATGAGCGCCACATCTTCATCCGCACTTCAGGCCTTCATCCAGGGTCTTCCGAAGACCGAGACGCACCTGCACATCGAGGGTGCCGTTCCCTACGACGAAATCCTGAGGGCCTGGGACCCGGAGCGCTATCCGGCGAACCCGGAGTTCAGGCAGCGCTCATACCGCTATACCACGTTCCCGGATTTTGAGGCGAAGCTCCTTGGCTGCGCGGTGCCGTGGTACAAGTCGGCCGACCGTTACCACGAGGCTGCTCGCATGATATTCGCCGGCTACCTGCGCGAAAACGTGCGATACGTGGAGACGAGCTTCCACCTCCACATGACTGAGATCTGCGGCATTCCCGGCAAAGAGATCCTGGCCGCCATCTTGTCCGCGGCGCCCCCGGGACTCACAGTGCGCGTCTACACTGGCATGCTGCGTGGCGCCTACGATGGCCCGCTCAAGGAGACGATCGACGACCTCGAGAATTGGGACGGCCTGGCGGGCGTTGACCTCCACGGCATTGAGACGGTCCCGATCGAGCCTTGGACCTACAAGATCTGGGAGCGCATCAGGAAGGCCGGCAAGGACACGAAGTGCCACTCTGGGGAGTTCGCGGGCCCGGACAAGGTTCGCCTCGTGATCGAGAAGCTGGGCGTCAAGCGCGTGCAGCATGGCGTCCGTGCGATCGAGGACCCTGATGTGGTCAAGTATGCCGCGGACCACGGTGCCACGTTCGACACCTGTCCCCTGAGCAACGTCGGCCTCGGCGTCTACCCGAGCATCGCCGAGCACCCGCTGCGCGAGCTCATGAAGGCGGGCGTCAACTGCACGGTCTCGACCGACGACCCGCTCAACTTCGCGAACCGCGTCAGTGACGACTACCTGGCACTCGCCAACGAGGGGCATTTCACGAGGGCCGAGCTGGCGCAGGTTGCGCGAAACGGCTGGAAGGTCGCGGATATCCCAGCAGCTGAAAAAACGAAATGGCTTGCTGAAATCGACCGCGTGCTAGCCGCTGGGGCATGACCCAGACGCACACGGTACCCGAGGAAGTGCGCCACTCCCGCGCCGACAAGGCGCTTGCGATGGCGTTCCCGGAGCACAGCCGCGTCGCGTTCCAGCGCTCCTTCGAGGCCGGCCTGGTGTTCAAGGGAGGCAAGCTGCTCCCGCAGAAGGCCACGGTCGTGGCGGGCGACGTGATCGAGTTCTCGTTCCCCGAGGTCGTCTCCTCAGAGCTGCGGGCGGTGAAGATCAAGCTCGACGTCATCTTCGAGGACAAGTCGCTGCTGGCGATCAACAAGCCCGCGGGCATGGTCGTGCATCCCGGCGCCGGCACCCGCGAGGACACGCTCGTTCACGCGCTCCTCGCGCATTGCAAGGGCTCCCTGAGCGGCATCGGGGGCGTCGAGCGCCCCGGCATCGTCCACCGCCTGGACCGCGAGACCTCCGGCGTCATCATCGTGGCCAAGACGGACGCGGCGCACCGGGCGCTCGCGAGCCAGTTCGCGGCCAGGACGGTCATCAAGGAATACTCGGCCCTCGTCCTCGGCGTCCCGCGTCTCATGAGCGGCTCCGTGAAGAAGGCGATCGGCCGCAACACGCGCCATCGCCACAAGATGGCCGTCGTGGAGGAGGCCGCGGGCGGCCGCCCGTCCTGGACGGATTGGGTGCTCGTCGAGAAGTTCGGGACCTACGCGGCGCATGTCCTCTGCACGCTCCACACGGGCCGCACGCACCAGATTCGCGTCCACATGTCCGCCATCGGCCATCCGCTCCTCGGCGACACGGCCTACGGCTGGAAGCTGGACTCCCGAGTGAAGCTCCTGCCGGCTCGCGTCATGCTCCACAGCGGACGCCTCTGCCTGCTGCACCCGATCACCGGAAAGACGCTCGACCTGAGGGCCCCCTTGCCCGCGGACTTCAAGGCGCAGATCAAGGCCCTGAAGAAGCTCTAGGCCCCGGGCTCGCCACCGGCCAGGAGGCTCGAGGCGACGCCCCATCGCAGGTTCCTGAAGGAGTGGTGGAAGGACTCGATCTTCCCGATCTCCGCCAAGGTCAGAAGCGTCACGAGCGCCGTCGGGAAGACGTCCGCCCGCTCGGCGGAAAGCCCCTTCACGCGCTTGCGCGCGGCCAGGTCCACCGAACCAACGGACGACAGGATTTCCCTGAGGAGCGCGACACGGATCACCGGGTCCGCCTCGATGGCGCGAATTCCCGTCCTCGCGGCGACCATGGCCCTGACTGTCGTCAGCGTGCCGCCGGTGCCGACGACGCTCGATCCCAGGGGCAGGGGAAGGGGAACGTCCGCATTGACGATAGTCTCCGTGACGTGGAATCCGATCCGCTGCGCCTCCTCCTCGCTCAGGGGCTCCGCGGGCTTCTCGACAAACATCTCCGTCAGCCTCACGCAGCCGAGCGGCATGCTGGAGGCGAACGCCACCTCGCGGTTGCGGAAGGAGAGGAACTCGAGGCTGCCGCCGCCGAGGTCGAACGTGTGGAAGTGCTTGAGGTCCCTGAGGGCGGGATCGGTGGTAAGCCCGAGCCCTATCAGGTTTGCCTCCTCCATGCCGGAGAGGATCCGAAGCTCGACGCCCGCGTCGATCCTCGCCCTGTCGTGGAATTCCTGGCCGTTCGCAGCGTCGCGGACGGCGCTTGTCGCGACGGCGAGGATCCGGTCGGCTCCCTGGACGCGGGCGTCGTTCGCGAGCGTGAGCACGGCCTCGATTCCCCTGTCCATCCCCTCGGGCAGCAGGTGCGGGCGATCCGAGGCGATCCCGCGGCTTATCCTCACCTCGAGCGTGCGGGACGTGATCTCGACAGGCACTCCGTCAGGGCCGCTGTCGGCGACCAGCAGCTTGATCGAGTTGCTCCCGACATCGATGACCGCGACGCGCATGGTTGGGGCTAGAGCGTGAAATCCGCGGGGGCTATCAGGAGCGTGAACTCGCCCTTCACGCTCGCCTTGGCGATCTTGTCCCTGACCTCGCCCGACGGCCCGACCCAGAAGGTCTCGTGGAGCTTCGTCACCTCCTTGGCGACGCAGACGATGCGGGCGGGCCCGAGCGCCTCGACGATGTCGTCCATGGCCTTGGTGATCCGGTGGCAGCTTTCGTAGAGCGCGATCGTGTAGTCAAAGTCGCTGTATTTGGCGTAGAAGGCGAGCCTCGCGGAGGACTTGGGGGGCAGGAAGCCGGCGAAGAGGCATCCGTTCGTGGGCAGCCCCGATGCGCTCAGCACCGCCGCGAAGGCCACGGCCCCGGGCACGGGGACCACGGGCAGCCCGCGGCGCCTGCAGGCCCGCACGACCCGGAAACCCGGGTCGCTCAAGCCCGGAGTGCCGGCATCCGTCGCGAGCGCCACGGACTTCCCCGAGGCCACGAGCTCCGCCAGGCCTTCCGCGGCCTGGAGCTCGTTGTGCTCGTGGTACGCCATCAGCTCGCGGCGGATATCCAGGCGGCCGAGGAGCGTCCCGGTCGTGCGGGTGTCCTCGCAGGCGACAAAGTCAACGGTGCCCAGGATCGCGCGGGCGCGCGCAGTCAGGTCCGAAAGGTTTCCTATCGGCGTCGATACGACGTAGAGGTGGCCAGGCTGGGCCGTGAGCGACGTGTTCGTCGTCTCCGGACTCAATGCACTTGGCTGCCGCTATTGTTCATCCCAGGGATCTGTCCCTCCCAGTCAGCGGGCTGGTTCCACGGGATGGACGAGGCCTCGGGGGTCTCGGACGAACAACCGGCCAGGACCGCGCCCAGGGCGATGATGAGAAGCAGGGCCGTGCGTTTCGGGGTCAGGTTCATTCGTCGGTACAAAATAAGCCCGTCGGGCCCAGATGCAAGTCGGCTCTGCTCAGCCGCTGTAGGTCGAGTCGAACCACGGCGACTTGGTCGCCTTCCTGGCCACCCCATTGGCCGCAAGATGTTCCAGAATCTTGTAGGAAAGTTCGGCGTCGCCGCCGACCGAGGAGGCGAGCTCGTCCGCCGTAAAGGCCTTGCCGGGCGAGGCCTTGAGGGCCGAGGAAAGGCGCTGCTGGAGCGCGATCACGGAGGTCGCCGCCTTCTTGCCCGCCTCCACGCCGGGCTGGTCGTACGCGTTGATGTTGACGAGCGACGCATAGAAACCGACGACGCGCTCGTAGAGGGCGATCAGCTTGCCCAGCATCTCGGGCGTTACCTCGGAGAGCGTGAGCGTGACCGACCAGCGGTCCTTCTCGCTCAGGGCATCGCGGGTGCCGAGGTAGAAGCCCTGCAGGTAGTCGCCGCTCGTGATCCCGGGCTCGACCTCGAACCTGGCCCCCTCGCGGTCCTTCAGGACGTCGATGAAGGTGACGAAGAAGTTTTTGACGCCCTCCCTCAGCTGCTGGACGTACGCGTGCTGGTCCGTCGAGCCCTTGTTGCCGTAGACTGCGATTCCCTGGTTCACGACCTTGCCCTGGAGGTCCAGCTCCTTGCCGAGCGACTCCATGACGAGCTGCTGCAGGTAGCGGGAAAAGAGGAGCAGACGGTCCTTGTAGGGGAGGACGACCATGTCCTTCGAGCCCTTGCCGTCCGTTGCATAAAACCACATCAGCGCGAGCAGGGCCGCCGGGTTCGAGGCGGTGACGGTGCCGCGCGTCGCGACGTCCATGGCGGCCGCGCCGGCGAGGATGGCGTCGATGTCGAGCCCCTGGAGCGCCGCGGGAAGAAGTCCCACCGCGCAGAGTTCGCTCGTTCTGCCCCCGACCCAGTCCCACATCGGGAAGCGCTTGATCCAACCCTCCTTGATCGCCTGCTGGTCGAGCTTGGAGCCCGCGCCCGTGACGGCGACGTAGTGGTCGGCAAAGGAGAGGCCCGCCTTTTTGAAGGCGGCCGCGGCCTCGAGCTGCCCGTTGCGGGTCTCGATCGTGCCGCCGGACTTGGAGATCACGACGACCAGCGTCTGCGCGAGGCTAGAGCCGATCTCGTTAATGACGAGATCGATGCCATCGGGATCCGTGTTGTCGAAGAAGTGGACCTTCATCTTGTCCCTGCCGGGCTTGCCCAAGGCATGGCTCACGAACTGCGGCCCGAGGGTCGAGCCGCCGATGCCGATAACAAGCAGGTGCGTGAAGTTGCCCTTGGGGCCCTTGACCTCGCCCGAATGGACCTTGCCCGCGAATTCCTTGATCGCTGAGACGGTGCTCGTGATCTCGTCGGAGATCTCCTTCGTCGGCGCGAGCTGAGGGGCGCGGAGCCAGTAGTGCCCCACCATGCGCTTCTCGCTCGGGTTGGCTATGGCGCCCTTCTCAAGCGCCGCCATCGAGGTGAAGGCGGCCTGGATGCGGGGCTCCATCGAGCCCAGGAAGTCATCGGGGAAGGGGATCCGGCTGATGTCCAACGCGACGCCGAGCGCGGCGTCCTGGTAGTGGTACTTCTTGAATCGGTTCCAGTTCATGTGGAGTAGAGGTTCTTGTCCGTCACCGCGCCTTCAGAGGCACTGGTCACCAGTCTGGCGTATTTCGCAAGCGCGCCGCGGGTTTCCTTGGGCTTCTTGGGGTGCCAGGCCTTGAGGCGCGCCTTGATCTCCTTGGCGGGGATATCGAGCGAGATGGAGTTGGCGACGGCGTCGATCGTGATCGGGTCGCCGTTCTTTACGACGGCGAGCGTGCCGCCGACCGCTGCCTCGGGCGTGATGTGGCCGACGACGAAGCCGTGGCTGCCGCCCGAGAAACGACCGTCCGTGATGAGCCCGACCGAGCTGCCGAGGCCGCGGCCCATGATGGCGCTCGTGGGGGAGAGCATCTCGCGCATCCCGGGCCCGCCGACCGGTCCCTCGTTGCGGATCACGATCACGTGCCCGGCCTTGACGCGGCCGTCCAGTATGGCGGCCAGGGCCGTCTCCTCGGACTCGAAGACGATGGCCTTGCCGGAGAACTTGAGGCCCTCCTTGCCCGTGATCTTCGCGACGGAGCCGCCGGAGGCCAAGTTGCCGTAGAGGATGCGCAGGTGGCTGTCCGGCTTGATGGGATTGGAGAAGGGACGGATGACGTCCTGGTCGGCGGGATAGGGGCCCACGTGCTTCAGGTTCTCGGCCACCGTCTTTCCCGTGACCGTCATGCAGTCCCCGTGGAGGAGCCCCTTGTCGAGGAGCATCTTCATGAGCGGCGGCAGGCCGCCGATCCTGACCAGGTGCGAGACGCCGTACTTGCCCGACGGCTTCAAGTCGGCGAGGACGGGGACCTTCTTGCCGATGCGGGTGAAGTCATCGATCGAGAGCTTCACGTTGGCCGAGTAGGCAACGGCAAGGAGGTGCAGGACGGCGTTCGTCGAGCCGGCGAGCGCGATCGTCACCGTGATCGCGTTCTCAAACGCCTTCCGGGTCATGATGTCGCTCGGGCGGATGCCGGCCTTCAGGAGAGCCAGGGCCGCAGCGCCCGCGCGCTTGCAGTCCTCCTTCTTCTCCGCGCCGATCGCCAGCTGCGAGGAACTGTTCGGTAGGCTCATGCCGAGGGCCTCGATCGCGGAGGCCATGGTGTTCGCAGTGTACATGCCGCCGCAGGAGCCTGGCCCGGGAATGGAGCAGGCCTCGACGTCATGGAGGCCCTTGTCGTCCAGCTTTCCAGCCGAGTGCTGGCCGACAGCCTCGAAGACGGAGACGATGTCGCACTCCTTCTTCGTGCCGGGATGGATGCCGGGAAGGATCGTTCCGCCGTAGACGAAGACCGCCGGGCGGTTGAGCCGCGCGATGGCCATAATGCAGCCCGGCATGTTCTTGTCGCAGCCGCCGATCGCGACCACGGCGTCGAAGCCCTCCGCGCCTGAGACGGTCTCGATCGAGTCCGCGATCACCTCGCGGGACACCATCGAGTAGCGCATGCCGGGGGTTCCCATGCTGATGCCGTCGGAGACCGTGATCGTGCCAAAGACGATCGCCTTGCCGCCTGCCTGATCGGCGCCCTCGGCCGCCAGGAGCGCCAGCTTGTCGATGTGCATGTTGCAGGGCGTCACCATGCTCCAGGTCGAGGCAATCCCCACGATCGGCTTCTTGAAGTCCTCCTCCTTGAAGCCCACCGCGCGCAGCATCGAGCGGTTCGGGGAGCGGTCTGGGCCATCTACGACGATGGAGGAGTGGGGGCGAAGCGTGTCTTTGGGTGCGCTCATTTGGGACTGCAAGCCCACCATAGCGCAAACCCCCGGGCAAGCGGTGTTTTCATGGTTGCGTGGCCTATCGCCGAGGCCATTCACTCCTCCCTCATATCCCGCATGGCTTTCAACCTGAAAAAGGTGCTCAAGGCACTTCTCTATTCCTCCAGCCAGCCGCTCTCTACGAAGGACATACAGGCCGCCTTTGAGAGGTTCCATCGGATGTCCGTCCCCGCGGAGGTCGCGGCCCCCGGCGCAGCCGCCCCCGAGGCCGCAGAGGCCCCGGCCGAGGCGCCCGACTCGCCCGACCTCTACGAGGACGTGCCGTCGCTTGTCACGACCGCCATGATCCGCGAGACCATGGACGAGATCGCGGCGGAGATCACGGCAGCCGATGACGGCCTGACGCTTGTCGACGGCGCGAACGGCTACCGCCTGGCAACGCAGCCGCGCTTTGCCCGCTGGATCCGGATCCTGCGCGAGGAGCCGCCGCCGATGAAGCTGAGCCAGTCCTCGGTCGAGACGCTTGCCGTCGTGGCCTACCGCCAGCCGGTGACCCGCTCCGAGATCGAGTCCGTGCGCGGCGTCTCCGCCGACGCCGGCATCGCTAAGCTTCTTGAGCGCGAATTGATCGCGGTCGTCGGCCGCGCCGACCTGCCGGGACGCCCGATCCAATACGGGACGACGGACGCCTTCCTCGAGCTTGTCGGCGTCAAGTCGCTGAACGAGCTGCCCGCCTCAGACGTGCTCTCCTCGAGGCAGATCGACGACTGGCTCAAGAACACGACGTCCGGCCACACGCCGAACGACGCGGACATGGGCCTCGACGACACCGAGCTTCCGCTCGGCGCCCCCGACCCGGCCCCCGCCGAGGCGCCGCAGCCCGCCGCACCGTGAAGGACCTAGGCCCACTGCGGAAGAAGATCGACGCCCTCGACGGCAAGCTGGTCGAACTCGTCAACAAGCGCCTGGCGCTGGCGGCGGAGATCGGCAAGATCAAGAGGAAGACCGGCGGCGAGATCTACGTTCCGGAGCGCGAGAACGCGGTCATGCGAAAGGTGAGCGCGCAGAACAAGGGCCCGATCAAGGACGAGGCCCTGCAGGCGATCTACCGCGAGATCATGTCGGCGGCGATCGCGCTCGAGAAGCCGCTCCTCGTGGCCTACCTCGGGCCCGAGGCCAGCAACACGCACACGGCCGCGATGAAAAAGTTCGGGGCCAGCGTCGACTACCACGCGATGGCGACCATCGAGGACATCTTCACGGCGGTCGAGAAGGGCGAGGCCGACAATGCGCTGATCCCGATCGAGAACTCGACCGAGGGCAGCGTGCGCGAGGCGCTCGACAGCTTCGTCGAGAGCGACTTGAAGATCGTGGGACAGATCTATCTCGAGATCGCCCACTCGCTGATTTCCCAGTCGCCCCTGGACAAGATTGAGAAGGTCTACTCGAAGGACCAGGCCCTGGCGCAGAGCCGGCACTGGCTGAAGCGGCACCTGCCGAACGCGGCGCTTGTCGAGGCGCCGAGCACGACGCGCGCCGTCCTGATCGCGAAGGACGACCCCAAGGCGGCGGCCGTGGCCAGCGAGGCCGCGGCGATCCACCACGGTGTCCCCATCCTCGTCCGCAACATCCAGGACAAGGCCGACAACACGACCCGCTTCTTCGTCCTGGGCCGCAAGCCCGCCGGCCCGGTCGGCGGCGGCAAGGACATCACGAGCTTCCTCATTTCCCTGGGCGACGAGGCCTCGTCGCACTCGGGGTCGCTGCTCAAGATGCTGATGCCGTTTGGCAAGAGGGGCATCAACCTCTCGAAGATCGAGTCGCGCCCGAGCAAGAAGCGCCCGTGGGACTATTACTTCTTCATCGACGTTACGGGCCACTACGAGGACCCCTCGATGAAGGCGGCCTTGGGCGAGCTGACGAAGTTCTGCCCGGTCGTTAAGTGGCTCGGCAGCTACCCGGCCGCGACCTGAGCGGGATCAGTGGCCCCTCGAGGCCTTGACGTGGAAATAGTAGGCGAGCATGGCGCCCACGAATAGGACCATGGCCACTGCGAAATAGACGATGCATCCCATCCTTGTCTTGCTCGCCATCGACATGGCGGGGGTGCGGTACTCGGCCAGGATGGACTCCGCGTCCCTGTCGTCGGCCGGGGCGCCCATGGGAAGCGGCGCTAGAGCGGGTGCGCTCAAGGGTGGGGGCGGGCTGCCTGCACGGCCCTCCTCGGCTGCAATCTCCCTTTCAATCCAGGCGAGGTTCTCCCTGAGGAGGTCCCTCTGCCTGCGCAGTTCGTTGGCCCGATCGGACACGTAAGTCCGTCCGGCCGAATCAGACGGCCGTTACGACCGAGACCTTGCGGTGGAGCTTGTCGAACTTCACCACGCCGTCCTTGAGCGCGAAAAGCGTCCAATCACGGCCAACGCCGACATTCTTGCCGGGGTGGTGCTTCGTTCCGCGCTGGCGGACGATGATGTTGCCAGCAATGACCTTCTCGCCACCGAACATCTTGATGCCAAGACGCTTGGAATGGCTCTCGCGGCCGTTGACTGATGTTCCCTGACCCTTCTTGTGCGCCATGACTTAGTTCTCCTTAGATTGTGATAGACTCGATCTTGATGACCGAAAGTTCCTGGCGGTGGCCCTGCTTGCGCTCGTAGCCCTTACGCTTCTTCTTCTTGAATACGATGACTTTATCACCGCGCTTGTTCTCGAGGATCTTCGCGGAAACCGAGGCTCCCTTGAGGGTGGGCGTGCCGACCTTGAAGTCGGCGCCCTCGCCAGCCGTGAGGACATTGTTGATCTGCACCAGGGCTCCGGCCTCGGTGTTCGGGAAGCGGTTCACGATGAGGACGTCGCCCTCCGTGATGGTGAACTGCTGTCCCTGGGTTTTGATAGTGG
>Ga0302319_10000775_pt1 | contig 71399 bp, 62 predicted proteins | sample Bog_T0_2_FD_203319 | JGI IMG/M metagenome (GOLD analysis project Ga0302319, IMG submission 203319) | Peat permafrost microbial communities from Stordalen Mire near Abisko, Sweden - Bog_T0_2 | ecosystem: Environmental > Terrestrial > Soil > Wetlands > Peat | place: Sweden: Abisko, Stordalen Mire...
CCACGGCTTGCCGATCCCCAACAGCTTCCCGTAATGCGCCACGGCCGTCTCCTCGCTTGATGGCTTTCCCATCATCACAGCCTGCATTACTCATCCCTCCTTGCCATTAAGAAACCGGAAGAACCATTTTTTGCCAGTCAGATTGAGACGGCCTTACAATTTCAGTGCAGCTGATGCGTTAATGTCTACCTAATGGCAAACATGGTTAAGCGGCATCGACTATTGGCTCGGCTGCTCACGCGAAGACTACTCGCGTGGCTACTGGTTGCGGGCGCAGTTTCGGTGCTACCGCCGGGAAGATGCCTCTCAGCGGGGGATGCTTCTGCCCCAAGGGAGGATATTCCGACTCTTACATATGACGTGGTGAAGGTCTGGCCGCACGACCGCACGGCATTCACCCAGGGCCTTGTTTACTTTGACGGCTCCCTGATCGAGGGCACCGGCCTTTATGGCCACTCAACGCTCCGCAAGGTCGTTTTGGAGACGGGATTCGTACGGCAGGAGGTAAAGCTGCCCGACCAATACTTCGGCGAAGGCATCGCCGTGTTGGGCGGAAAGATCTACCAACTCACTTGGCAGAGCCACAAAGGATTCATTTACGATCTCAAAAGCCTGAGACTTGAGGGCGAGTTCCCCTTCGACGGAGAGGGATGGGGGCTCACAACAGACGGCCGATATCTAATCATGTCTGATGGTACGAATCGCCTCCGCTTTCTCGACCCCAACACTTTCACGGTGAAACGGACGATTGAGGTCTTCGCCCACGGACAACCTGTTAGAATGTTGAACGCGCTAGAATACGTACAAGGGCAAATTTACGCTAACGTTTGGCAGACTAAGTTCGTCTTACAAATAGACCCTGGTACCGGCAAGGTTCTCGGCTCGATCGATTTCGTCGGATTGTTGCCTCAGTCCGATTACGAGCAGGGCACCGACGTTATGAATGGCATCGCCTACGATGCACGGGACGACCGACTGTTCGTTACCGGCAAGGACTGGCCAAAGCTTTTTGAGATAAAGCTCAAGGCGAAGTGATCAGGAGTCGTCGTTGGCTAGGCTGTGGTTGTTCCTAAACGGGGTCCTTTAAGGGCAGCGCCTATTACCCTTGACTATCTAGGCCATCCATCACCTACCTAGAATATCTAGGTTATCTTTACCATGGCTAAACCCGAGCTGCTTTCTGGAACCCTCGATCTTTTAATACTGCAGGTTCTCAACGGAGGACCATTGCACGGATTTGCGATTGCCGAGCGGATCCATGCCCTTTCGAGAGACGTGTTGATCGTTGAGGAAGGCTCTTTGTACCCATCGCTTTACCGAATGGAGGAGAAGGGGTGGATCGAGCCGGAATGGGGCCAGTCGGACAAGGGACGTCGCGCGAAGTTTTACACGCTGACAAAGGTAGGGCGTAAACAATTGGCCACAGAGCGCCTGACATGGGACCGCGTAGCCATCGCGATAGGAGATGTGTTGGAGAACGCTTGAGGCCGAATGATGCTCTTGAGAAGAATCCGTCTCAGGCTAGCTGGCATTTTCAAAAGCGGGAAATTCAATGCGGCCATGGAAGCGGAGATGAAGATGCATCTTACGCTTCGCGTCGAAAAGAACGTCGCTGCAGGAATGGCGGCGGACGAAGTTCATTCTGCCGCACTGCGCACGGAGTAGCAGGCGGGGACCCATCTTATTAGCTGTTAGCGTGTTCCAAATGGCGTCCCTTCTTGAACAACGATAGTGAGGCCAGACGCGATTAGCATCCGACCCAGGAGCTATGAGCGCGACAGCCCGATTGCCTCCGAGCCCTCGACTTCACAGATTTCGCACTTCTGATCCGCAACCGCCACCCCATGCCATCACCCTTTCCATACCGGACCCGTCGAACGATCAAACCTGCCCAAATGGACAGCCGTCGCGGCATCAGTCACGAGTTGCTTGTCGAAATTCTCGAGGACGCGCATTGGGCGCCCACCCATGGGCTCAACCAGCCATGGCGATTCCACGTATTCACCGGAAACGCCCGCCTTCGTTTGGCCGACGAGCTTCAATCCCTCTATGACAGGCTGACGCCTGTAGACGGGGTTCGTCCGGAGAAGAGGGCTAAACTGCGTGACGGTGTGCTCCAGGCTCCGGTTTGTGTCGCTGTTTCGGCGCTGACAGAAAGCGGCGGCAAGATTTCGAGACTGGATGAAATCTGCGCCACAGCCTGCGCGGTCCAGAATCTGCTGCTTTCCGCCCATCAGCGGGGTGTCGGATCCTTCTGGTCCACGGCCCCGGTGGCCTGCCACGAGGATTTTGCGAAGTGGATTGGCCTGGACTCCAGGCACACGTCCATGGGGCTTGTCTATCTTGGCTATCCAAAGGACGGGGCGGCCCCGACGTCGGTCCGCGTGCCCCTGAGCGAACGAGTCACATTCCACGACGCCTAGCGCTCGTCGGCCCCTGGATGAAAGCGTCCTTCGCCGCATTCGTTCCGGCTCGGTGGAATGACGTTCTTACTTTGATTGCCCCGCGCTGCTGGCTGCCGTAGGATCCCGTCACGCAAGACTCCTGTGTTTAAAGCATGGATAAAATGGGGATTGGTTTCGCTGGGTTACGCAGTGCTGGCAGGCTGCGCAAATCCGGAGTTCGTTGCCGAGCATCCCGTCGCGAACCAGACTCCACCGTTGAAGGCCGGCGTCTACAGCATCAATTCGGTCGATGTTCGCCCGGTGGCGACCCGTGAAGTCGAGCCCGACTGCCCCACTGAACTCGAGTCGGTCCTGACCGGAAAAGCCGTTGTCGTGTTTACCGTTCGCGCTGACGGCAAAGTGGCGGACGCTTCGGTTGTGGAGGCCGATGACGTCCTTTACGGCGAGGCTGCGGTTGCCGCGGTTCAGAAGTGGCGGTTTCGGCCGGCGCAGGTCAAGGGCTCACCCGTCGATTGCAGGATGACGCTGCCTTTCATTTTCACCTCGCCGTACGGCTATTACTCGCACGGCGAGGCGCCAGCCGATCCGGCGAATGGGGCCCCGCCCAAGGGCTCCACCCAGACGACGATAGAACCGCGCTAGGAGGGATTGGCGGACCCACGCGCCCGTTCCCTGAACCGGGGTTGACTACCTCAGGTCCGCCGACCGGGCGGTGCGCCGGACGGGGTCGTAGAGGCTGTCCTCAGCAAGAGCGAAGCCGGTCAGGCCCTTCTTGCTCGCCGCGAAAAGGCCCCTGCCCGCGTCGGTCTTCACCATGCCCACGAGGGCTGCCTGGATCCTGCGCACAAGAACGGGGTCCAGTCCGGACCTGACGGCGATGGCGTCGTGGGGAATGGGATCGGTGCTCGCAAGGATCACCAGGTCCTCGGTCCGTGCTCCCGCATTCTTCGCGATCCGGATGGCCCCGTCATAGATGGCTCCGGCGTCGACCCGCCTCCCCAGGACGGCGGCGATCACCTTGCGGTGGTCACCCGCGAAAATGACTTCCGAGAAGACGGTGTCCGGGCGGATGCCCTTCTCCAGGAGCATGGCGCGGGGGTAAACATAGCCCGACGCCGATTTTGCATCGACGAAGGCAAATTTCTTTCCCGCAAGGTCGGCCAGCGAGGTGAGCCCGCTGTCCCTGCGTGCCACAATGAGCCCCCGATAGGTGCCGGAGCCATCGATCAGGGATTGGGCGATGATGCGGACCTTCCCGCCCCGCGCGGCATCGACGTAGGCAAAGGGGGAGAAGCTCCCGACATCCACTGCTCCGGACTCCATCATGGTCCGCAGGTCCCCGTAGTCCTTGGCGACGTAGAGGGAGAACTTCTGCCCGATTGCCCCGGACAGATACTCCATGAGGGGGTCAAACTCGGCCTGGGTCGCCGACTGGCCAAGGACAGGGGTGAACCCGAACGTCAATTCGGCCCCTGCTCCCGAGTGGCCCACAAAACACGCGGCAAGTGCCGCAATGGGCAGGAGCAATGCGTGTCTGATCTTCTGCATCTGCGTCGGGTCGCGCATCCCCCGCATATGCGCGGTGCGCATCGCACGGTATCGCCCCATTCCTCAAAGGAGTCAATTTCACCTTCCCCAAGGGCAAGCGCCCTTCAATATAGGGGCCCGGAGGGTGCAGATTCGGCAAATGGCGCAGCGGCCTGCCTCAGCTGCCCTGCTGCATCCGTCCGACACCCCTGATCGTAGCTGCTCCGTACGCCCGCCATGCCCCTCCGCATCAGCCTCCCCAAGGTTTTGAACCCCCGCCCTCCCCCGTCCCCTGCAGTCACTCCCGGCTCCGTCAAGCGGACCTGGGGCGCTCCTGGAGTCGCCGGACTCTCAGGCCGGGTGCGGCGTGCGGTCAGCAGGTGGGAGACCGAGGCGACCCGGGACCCGTTTGGGCGCTCGGCGAAATCCCCGGCGCTGGCCCAGATACTTCGGGCCCAGTCGTGGCGCATCGAGCAGTTGCTCAATGTGCTGCGGGCCTCGATCTGGACCAGCATCGGCGCCATCACGGGTGGCGCAGAGTTCGTCGACAAGCACCGGGTGTCCCCGGGGGCCGTGTTTGCGCTCGCCTGGGGCCTGGCCTCCGCGCTCCTCGGCCTGACGTGGCTGAAACGGTTCTACCGGTACTGGATCTCGGCGGTCCTCTCCACCCTGGATATCACGATGCTCGCAGTCTGCATGGACGCCGGGCACCGCTACCTGCTCCATAAGAACCCCGCGCTCGTGGCGCACCAGCTCTATGCCTCGGGCATCGTGCTCCTGGCCCTCCTCGCGAGCAACGCCCTGCGCTTTTCCTGGCGCCTCTCGCTCTGGTCGGTGGTCTATGGGGCGGGAGCCTACTGGCTTGTCCTGTGGTACAACGGCGCCGTCGACGTGCTGACCTACGTGGAGCTCATGGCCTTCGCGCTCGTGGGTGTGGTGCTCGTGTACTCGACGCGCAAGCTCGGCTCGATCGTGCTCCAGGTAGTCGAGCGCGATGCGCTGACCCGCTACCTTCCCGCCCCGGTCGTGGACAGGATCGCCCGCGATCCCCTGGGCATAAACATGCAGGGCGAGATGCAGGAGGTTACGGCGCTCTTCACCGACCTCTGCGGCTTCACCTCCATGTCCGAGACAATGGCGCCTGCCGAGGTGACCCGGGTACTGAACGAGTACCTCTCGGCCATGTCGGATGAGGTCACAGCCCACGGGGGCATCCCGATGCTCTATGCCGGGGACAGCCTCCACGCCGTGTTCCCCGAGACAGGCGGCCGTAACCACGCCCGGAGAGCCGTCGGTGCCGCGCTCGGCATGGTCCGCGCTCTCGGTGCGATCAACGAGGGACGGCGCTCCCGCGGGCTGCAGCCGCTCGCAGCGGGAATCGGACTGCATACCGGACCCGCCGTGGGGGGGCCGATCGGCTCGGCCCAGCTCCTCCAGTACACCTACATCGGCGACACCGTGAACACGGCGAGCCGCATCGAGAAGATGACCCGCACGGCGGGAAAGTCCCTCCTGGTCTCGGGCGTGACGCTCGAGAAGGCGGGAGGCGCGGCCGAATTCGAGGCCGCCTTCGTGGGTAACGCCCCGCTGCGGGGCAAGTGCGAGCAGGTTGAGCTTTGGACGGTGACCTCAGCGAAGCCGGCGGTCTGAGGCCCGACGGCTCCGCCGACCTTGAAATTGCCCCGGCGGCCCGAAGACACCATCGTCCGCCCCATGCCTCCCAAGGTGATTCCCGAGAATGGCATCGCCGGCCCAGGCAGGGCGTTCGCGGCGCTGATCGCGCTCGTATGCTGGACGTCCCTGGCACTCCAGGCACAGGTCGACATCGCAGCCGCGCTTGCCCGGGGCGACACCGTGACCGGAGCGCTTTGGAGGCTCATCTACTACTACACGATCCTCACCAACCTCCTCACCGCGCTGACGCTCACCTCCGTGGCGCGCGGGCGCCACAGGGGGGGGTCTCCCTGGCTCACGGCGGTCGCAGTCTACATGACGATGCTCGGGATCCTGAACCATTTCCTCCTCGGGGGCATCCGCGGGCGGTTCGGAGAGCGGTTCGCGGCCGACGTTGGGCTTCACTACGTGGCGCCGGCGCTCGTGCTGGTGTTCTGGCTCGCCTGCGTCCCGAAGTCCGGCCTCAGGAGCTCCCATCCCAGCCTTTTCCTTTGCTACCCCCTGGCCTACTGCGCCTACGCATTGGTCAGGGGCGGCCTGTCGGGTCGGTACCCCTATTTCTTCATCGACGCCGGTTCGCTGGGACCCGGCCGCACGCTCCTGAACGTGTGCATGCTCACCGTCGGCTTCCTGGCAGCGGGCTTCGTTTTCCTGGGGATCGCCCGGATGATGCGCGGGAGCCTCTCCCCCGAGACCCCATCCGAGGCGGCCTGAGGACCCTGCCTGAGGCGCCTCAGTCGAAGATCGCCTCGGGAAGGTAGGCCGAGATCGTCATGATGGGACCGTTGACCATCTGGCTGATCTTCAGGTCAAGCACGACACTGCAGAGGATGAGCGCAAGCTCGCGGCGCACCCCGATGCGATCCACGATGAACGCGACCGCCCGGCGGACGGCGACCCGTGCCGCCTGGCGGGGATCCTCATGCGACTCGATGAATACGTGGAAGGGCTTGGTCGCGTAGCGCTCCGGAAGGAGGTCGGGAAGCGTGACGGCGTATGGTCCCTCGAGTCCGCGAGCCTTGTGCAGATGGATCCCTAGGTTGACGGTCATCGGCGCCTCCATCCCGTTGATTGACACCTCGCCGTCGCCCTGCGCCGCGTGGGCGTCGCCCGCGCAAAGTCCCGCTTTGGAGGCGAGCACGGGAAGCCACAGGCGCGAGCCCGCACCGAGATGCCTCACGTCCATATTCCCGCCAAAAACACCGGGGGGCCTCGTGCGGAATTCCCCGTGCTCCGCCCTCTGGACGCCGATGATCCCGCAGAAAGGGTGCAGGTCGAGGGTCACCCCGGGGATGCTCCGGGTCTGTCCGCCCTCCAGCTTCCAGAGGTGCAGGTAGGGCTCGGCGAATTCGTCGCCTAGGACGCCCATGCCGGGGACCACGCTCGTCCACGCCCATCCCTCGTGCCTGAAGCCAACGATCTCTATCTCGAGGGCGTCGCCGGGTTCGGCGTCCTCCACCGCGATGGGGCCAGTGAGGGCGTGGATGCGGTCGCGGTCGATCGCCGCAAACTCGGCGGGGGTCATGCCCGGCCGCACCTGGCCGTCGCTCGAATCCCTGAGCTCCATCGACACCGTGTCACCCGAGGACACGGTGAGCACCGGCTCGTAGTCGCGGCTCCAGCGGCTGCGGGTATGCGAGCGGTCCAGGTGGTGATGCATCGGTGCGCTCCGGTTTCCAGTGCCTGCGAAAGAGGTCAGTATCCCGGAGCCGCACCGGCCACGGGAAGCTTCGGGGCGATACCCTTCGGAATGGGTCCCGGAAAGCCGCACGTCACCGCGTAGTCGAGGATGACCTGTGTTGCGGTCGCTCCTACCCTCGTCACGCCGAGGGCGCGGACCTTGAGGAGGTCGTGGAGCGTGCGCACGCCGCCCGCGGCCTTGATCTGGATGGACGCCGGGCAGTGGGCGCGCATGAGCGCCAGGTGCCGGTCGGTCGCCCCCTTGTAGTTGTAGTCTCCGTTCGGCTGCTTCACGAAACCGTAGCCGGTCGATGTCTTGACGAAGGCGACACCGATCTTCGTGCAGGTCTCGCAGAGCCGGATGATGTGCGATTCCTCAAGAAAATCATTTTCAAAGATCACCTTGAGTATCGCACCCCGGGAAACGCAGGCCTCGTTCACCCTCTGTATGTCGGCGGCGACGTAGTCCATGTCGCCCCCCAGCACACGCCCGGCGTTGGCCACCATGTCGATCTCCTTCGCCCCCTCCGCAATGGCCAGCTCGGCCTCAAGAGCCTTGATGGAGGTGTGGCTGTTGCCATGGGGAAACCCGATGACCGAGCACACGAGGACGCCGGTGCCCTGCGTCAGCTCCCTCGCGCGCGGCACATAGTAGGGCTTCACACAGACCGTCGCCACCTCGTAGCGCACGGCAAGCGCGCAGCCTGCGTCGAGCTGCACGTCCGTCATGGTCGGGTGCAGAAGCGAGTGGTCGATCATCTTAGCAAGATCGCGGACCGAGGGTCGTGGGGGTTCTGGGCTCATAGTCTGGGATGGGTCGGGCATGCCTACACAAATGGGGAGACCGAGACTAGCACCCCGGGCGGGCGCAAGGCAAAGCCCGTCTTAGGCACGGCTCCGCCCCCATTGAGTTCCCCGGTGAAATCAGGGATAAGGGGCTCTACCGCGCGAGGGATTGTCGCGAAGCCCTCGCGTGTCCATCCTCGCTGACGGTTTGACCAAGATTAGCCCATGACCGACACGCCAAAGGACGCGCACGTGAGCATCGACCGTGGCCCCGCCCCCGCGACGCTCGTCGACCGCCTGTTTGCAGGGGAGTTCAGCAACCCTGACATCGGGCGCGGCATGCGCTGCATGGCCTCGTTCATGGCGCCGCTGGCGCTCGGCCTTTCCGGGCGCCTCCCGGTGGAAATGATCTTCGCCGCAATGGCCGCCCAGAACGTCGCCAATGTCGACGTCCGCGGCTCGTACGGCGTCAGGCTCAGCCTGCTGCTCTCCATGAGCTTCGTCCTCGCGGGCTTCTCGGCCATGGGAGCCCTGGCCGCGCCGTCGCTCGCCGCCTCGCTGGCCGTGACTGTGCTGATCGGGCTTGGCGCCGGGCTGTGGCGCCACCTGAGCACCGACTATGGCCCCTCCCTCGCCATCGCCTCGGGTTTCCTCTGCTGTTTCGCCCTGTCGGAAAAAGGCGGCCCCAGCGCGGCCGAAAGCCACGCGATCGCGGCCCTCGCGGGCGGCTGCTGGGGCACGGTCCTGCACGTGGTGCTCTGGCCCATCCGGCCCCAACACCCGCTGCGCCACGCGATAGGGGAGTCATGGCTCGCGGTCGCAGGCATGTGCACGCTCACGGCCGACCATGCGGCCGAAGCCGGACTGCGCACCGCGCTGGACAAGGCGCATGCCATACTCGGTGCGGCCCGTGCCCGCCTCAACCGCATCGTCATCGAACGCCTTGAGGAGCTCAACAACGTGGCCGCGAGGCTTGCGCAGCGTATCTCCGCGTTCCAGTCGGCTTACGACGAGATGGCAGGCCTGCCGCCAAGAGCCGACGTCCAGTCGACCATCGACAGCGTGGTCTCGGTCTTCGGAAACCTGTCGAGGACGGTCGCCCTGGCCGTCGTTTCCCGCCAGCCCGGGCACCTTGCGCTGGCTGAGGTGCGCCTGCGCCGCCTCGACCACCTCCTAGGGGTCCTTGGGGAGCGCATCGCCGGCCTGCCGCAGCAGTCGCGCTGGGCGACGCTTGCCGCGACGGCGGAGCAGATTTCCGCCTACCTGCCGGAAGTCGGCACGGCGCTCCGGCGCACGATGGACCGCGCCTCGGACCAGGGAGCCTTCTCCCTGGAGCTCCTCGACCTCGCGCATCTGCGCCTGCGCCCGCTGGCGGCGGCCCTCAACCTGAGCCGGCACGTGGATCCCGCGCTGGTGCGCTACACGGCGCGCATCACCGTACTCGCCGTGGCGAGCGTCTGGGCCATGAAGACCCTCGAGCTGAGGCACGGGTACTGGGTGCTCCTCACCCTGATGGTCGTTCTCCAGCCCGACTACGGCTCCACCCGCACGAAGGCGGTGCAGAGGCTCATGGGCACGCTCGCCGGCAGCGTGCTCGCAAGCTGCGTGCTTTGGCTGCACCTGCCCTTCCCGGCCCTGATGGCCGCGACGGCAGCATCCGCTTTCCTATTCGGATTTTTCCTGCGCAGGAACTACTGGGTGTCGGTGATCTTCATCACGCTCTTTGTCGTGATGCTGACGGAATCCCTCGGACCCGTGACGCTCGAGATCACCCTCGAGCGCTTCAGCGACACGCTTGCGGGCGGCTTTCTCGCGCTGATCGCCGCCCTGCTCTTCTGGCCCGTCTGGGAGCGGGAGCGCTTCAGGCCGATCCTGGCACGCGCCCTCAAGGCCAACGCGGCCTATATGCGCATCGTGGGCGAAAAGCTCGCCGCCGGCATGCGCTACGACCACGAGGTCGTGCGCGCGAAGCGGGCCGCGGAGAAGGCGGCTTCCGAGGTGTTCTCCTCGCTGCAGAGGATGTCGGGAGACCCGCTCGCCTTCAGGGACCCCATCAACGAGCTGGCGGTGGTGGCGAATGGCAACCAGAGGGTCACGCGTGCGCTCAACCTCATCATCCTCCAGGCGCACCCGGATGAGCCGATGCCTGACGTGCGGGAGATGGCGGCCAGGCGCAGCAGTGCCCTGGAGGAGATGGCCCGCTACCTCGAGGGAACCGACGCGGGGCCGAAGAGGCTCATACAGGCCCGCGAGAAGCTGCTGCGGCACCCGGAGGCCACCTCGCCGCAAGGCGTATCCCCCTCGCGCGCCATCGCGCTGGGTCAGCTCGAGCGCGCGGCTGCGGAGATCGGCGCCATGTCCATCGGCGCCGCCGAGCTGGCCAACCCGCGCCCGGCGGCGGCGTAAACCCGTGCTCAGCCGCCGGACGATCTCCGGGAGTGGAAGAGCCGCCTGAGCGCCCCGACCCACCGGGTCCACCTGACGACGGTTCCCGCCGATAAGCCAAGGCGGCTGCGCCTTCCAAGCGCCGCGCCCTTGCGCTGGAGGAGCCCGACGATGGAAGTCCTCCCGAACACGGCGGCGTACATGATGGGGGTCACACCGGCGCCGTTGTCAGCATCGATGTCCGCGCCGCGCTCAAGGAGCAGTTCCGCCAGGGGGACATCGCCCTTGAATGCGACGCCCCCGAGCGGCGTCTGGCCGCGGTCGTTGCGGCGGTCGACATCCGCACCCCGGTCCAGGAGCCTCCGCGCGGTCTCGAGGTTGCCGTTGTAGCTGGCGAGCATGAGCAGCGAGTTGCCCCTGGCGTCGGACAGGTTGACCGGCAGCCCATGGGCGACCATCTCCACAAGCATCTCCGTCTCGCCCCTACGGGCGAGGTCGAGCGCAAGCGCCTGCAGCTCGGCGTACCTCCTCTCCTCGGACTCGGTAACCGCACCCTTCGTCATGATGCCGCGGTCACCGCTGTGTTCCCGGGGTGTTGAGCCCTTCAGTACTTGATCTTGAGAGCCTCCGCCACGCCCGCCGCGTAGGCAGGGTCCGCCTTCTGGAAGTGCACCAGCTGCCGGCGGACAATCTCCTCCGGCACTCCGGCCATGGCGGCGGCAATGTTACCGAAGAGCTGCTGCTTCTGAGACGGTGACATCAGCCTGAACAGGTCTCCCGGCTGAGTGTAGTCGTCGTTGCCCTGGCGGTGGTCATAGCGCGCAGCGTCGCCCGTGATCCTCAGTGGCGGCTCGTCCAGGCTCTTGTTCTCCTTCGGACCGCCGAAGCTGTTCGGCTCGTAATAGGCGTCGGTCGACTTCGGCGCGTCGAAACGCATCGGGCCGTCCATGTGATAGTTATGGGTCGGGAACTTCGGGCGGTTGACCGGCAGCATCTCGTAGTGCGTCCCGACCCGGTAGCGGTGGGCATCCGCATAGGAAAAGATGCGCGCCTGGAGCATCTTGTCCGGCGAGAAACCGATTCCGGGCACGATGTTGGACGGGCTGAATGCCGCCTGCTCCACCTCCGCGTAGTAGTTCTCGGGGTTCCGGTTCAGCTCGAGTTCGCCGACGTCGATCAGAGGGAAGTCCTTTTGCGACCAGACCTTTGTCAGGTCGAAGGGATTCCAACGGTAGGTCTGCGCCTGCTTTTCCGTCATGATCTGCACGCAGAAGCTCCACTTTGGGAAGTCGCCGCGCTCGATGGACTCGTAGAGATCCCTCTGGGAGCTCTCGCGGTCCTTTGCCACGACGGCCTCGGCCTCGGCGTTGGTCATGCACTTGATCCCCTGCTTCGTCTTGAAATGGAACTTCACCCAGACGCGTTCCTTCTTGGCGTTGATGAGGCTGTAGGTGTGGCTGCCGAAGCCGTGGATGTGCCGCAGGCTCAGCGGGAGGCCTCGATCCGACATCAGGATCGTGACCTGGTGGAGCGACTCCGGCGAGAGCGACCAGAAGTCCCACATGGCCGTCGGGCTGCGCAGGTTGCTCCTCGGATGGCGCTTCTGCGTGTGGATGAAATCCGGGAACTTAAGGGGGTCGCGGACGAAGAAAACCGGCGTGTTGTTGCCCACGAGGTCCCAGTTGCCCTCCTCGGTGTAGAACTTGAGCGCGAAGCCGCGCACGTCCCGCTCGGCGTCGGCCGCGCCGCGCTCGCCGGCGACCGTCGAGAAGCGCAGCAGGCACTCCGTCTTCTTGCCGACCTTGGAAAAGACGCTGGCCTTCGAGTAGCGCGTGATGTCGTGGGTGATGGTGAGCGTGCCGTACGCCGCCGTGCCCTTGGCGTGCACCGTGCGCTCGGGGATGCGCTCGCGGTTCTGGTGCGCGAGCTTCTCCAGGAGAAAGTAGTCCTCGGCGAGCAGCGGGCCTCGGGGGCCGGCCGTCAGCGAGTTCTGGTTGTCGGCCACCGTGGCTCCGGCGGTCGTGGTGAGGAAGGGTGTCTCGGGCATGGTTTTGTAAAGTTCGGGGAGTGGGTTAGACGCGTTGGAGGGACATTATACTACCTCCTTGGCTCATAGGTGGGAAATATTTACCGATAATATCAATAATTGAGCCAGCCTGTGGAGCTCCATAAGGTGCGCCCTTCACCGCAGCGCGCTGAATCCTGGCATGCAATGCCCGTCTCTGAGACGTCCCTCGACCGGGAGGGTCGGTGGAAGAGGGATTCCGCAGGGCCTGGGAAATGTCCTGCCGCCAGCCCATGGAAAAGGGCTTCCCGGAAAATCCGAGGAAGCCCTTTGTCCGACTGAGTGACTGCCCGAAGTTACTGGGTGTCGTAGACTTCGATGAGTGCCACGCCGACCCCGCCGCTGACGCTCGAGACGGCCACGGTGTAGGCACCGGGCGGCAACGTGAGGAGCAGCGCGGAATCACTGCTTCCGGCGGCGAGCGGGAACGCCCCCACCAGCACCGAAGCGTTCGTGATCTGCGCGGGGGTGCTGGAGCCCGTTCCCCAGCCCGCATTGCTATCAATCTCAGTGCTGCCTGAGAAGACTCCGATCTGCGGATCGGCCAGCACGCCGGTGACGCCAAACTGCGTCAGGGAGGGACCGACGCCGCGGATGAGCAGGGTTCTCGGGGCGGTGCCGGCAATCACGAAGCCGGCTATGAGTGTGCCGCTTCCGGCGGTGACGTTCATGCGCGCCGACACGTTGGTAAGACGTGAATGTGGGTTCCCACCCGTGTCATAGATTTCAATCAGGCCGACGCCGGCGACTCCGTTGGTGGTGAGCAGGCCCGTCGTGTGCACGCCGTTGTCTACCGTTGCCAGAAGCGCCGAGTCCATGCTGCCGTCGGCAAGGGGGAACGCGCCAGCCTCGGCGGCAGTTGCTGCAATCAGGGCGCCGTCGTTCTGGCCGCTGCTGTTGACCTGCCAGCCGTTGTCAGTCGCCTCGACCGAGCCGTCGGCGTTGAAGAGTGTCAGGATGGGATCAGCCAGGAAGTTCGATATCCCGAAGTTAACCAGGCCCGGGCCAATGCCGCGAATGAGGAGGTCCTTGCCATCGCCGGTGACGACGAAGCCCACGATCAGGGTGTCGCTCCCTGGGCCGGACATGGCGCGCGCAGAGAAGTTCACGATATGGCTGGGAGGAGTGGGTGTCGGTGTTGGCGACGGTACCGGTGTAGGTGTGGGTGTCGGTGTCGGCGACGGTACCGGTGTGGGTGTCGGTGTTGGCGACGGTACCGGTGTGGGTGTCGGTGTCGGCGACGGTGCCGGCGTTGGCGACGGCGTCGGTGCCGCCACCACCGCGATAGTGCCGGAGATTCCTGTAATCGAAGCCGTCACCGTATCCGTGGCTGTCACCGTTGAATTGCCGACCGTATTAAGCGTTACGGAAAAGACCCCGACGCCGGCGGTCAGCGTGGCAGTGGCGGGCAGCACCGCCGCACCGTCGGAGCTGGTGAAGGCAACCGTTCCGGCATAGGTCGCGACCGTACTGTTGGAGACGTTTTTCGCCGACACGGTGACATTGAACGGCGCGCCCGCGGTTTGGGGCGACACGGCGTAGACCAAGAAATGGGTGGTCTCCTGCGCCACCGCGATGGTGGCGGAGACTCCCGTAATCGAAGAGGACACCGTATCCGTGGCCGTCACCGTCGAATTGCCGGCCGTGTTCAGCGTCACGGAAAAGGTCCCGACGCCGTTGGTCAGCGTGCCATTGGCGGGTAGCACCGCCGCGCCGTCGGAGCTGGTGAGGGCAACCGTTCCGGCATAGGTCGTGGCCGTGGCATTGGAAGAGTCTTGCGCCGTCACCGTCACATTGAACCCCGTCCCGGCGGTCTGCGGCGACGCCGCGCTGACCACGAAATGGGTCGCAGCGATTGAAACCACCGTGATCGAGCCCGAGATTCCGGAAATTGAAGGAGTCCCTACGTCATTCGCAGAGACTGTCTCGGAACCAGTCGTATTCAGGGTCACGGTAAAGGTGCCGACGCCGTTGACCAGGGACGAGTTGGAGGGCAGGACCGCCGCGCCGTCGGAGCTGGTGATGGCAACCGTACCGGTATAGCCCGTGACCGTGGCATTGGAGGCGTCTTGCGCCGTCACCGTCACACTGAACGACGTGCCTGCGTTTTCGGGAGTCGGGGAGCTGACCAGAAAGTGTGCGACGGCCACGACGTTGCCGTTGCTGTCAAATGCCAAGCCACCGGAATAGTCGCCTCCACCGGGTCCTCCTAGGGGATTGAATGTGTTGCCGGAGCCGGAGGGGCCTGCGAAAGAGACGGCAGCCAGTGCCAGGAACCGAACGCCGCCACTGGCAAGGGTGCTGGTGGTGGCGCTGTCGGAGATGCTTGTGCCCGCAAGGTAATTTCCCAGGACCGTATTGCCCTCGCCGAAAGTGATGCTCGCCCCGGCGGCCCAGAATATGCCATCATCGCTTCCGCCATTGGTGCCGAGATTGATCATCGTGACCGTCGAATTCGCGGCGGTGGTCAAACTGGTGCCGATTTGGAAGACCCAGGTCACATTGTTCTGGTGCTGGGCGTCAAGCACCAGCGCCCCGGTTTGCTGTGCTTCGGCGTTGAATGTATAAACACCCGGGGGAAGTGGTGCCAAGGTCCCCAGATCCTTGTTGGTCAAGTTGTTGGCCGCGATGGACGGCATGCCAGCCAATCCCGTCAGGGCCTTTTGGAGATCCGCCGCCGCCTGCTGCGTCGCGCCCCCCGTGGCGATGATCGCCGCTGGCAATCCCGACTCTGTCGTTCCTGAGACCACCGCCGGAGGAAAGCCGGTGATGTTGCTGGTTGCGGCCGGATAAAGGCCAACGTTTCCGTTCACAATTGGATTGGGGCCAGGGCCGCCAACGGATATCGACGTGCCACCGAGAAGTGCATAGTTACCCGCCGTTCCCAGGATCGACTGGGCCGAGGCGGAAGCAGGAGCCCAAAGCAGCGCGGCAAGGGCCACAGATGTAGTTAACGTGCGAATCTTCATATGCTTCTTCTTTCTCTTTTCTGGTTGAATAAAGGGGGCGTGATTGAGGGATGGTTTGGACTTGTTGGGACGGAAGAATAGTCTGTGGCGGCTTTACTCTCTATGGGGTGATATAGGCATGCCGGATGGGGTGCGGGTCCTCTATTATGACTGTGCCCATAGGCGCACGGTTTGACTCCCTGGCACCGACTCACACCCGGCCGATTGCCGGCTTGGCGAACGCATCAGCAATGGCTGTTGCGGCCGCGGTCGGGGGCTATGGCCTAAAAGGCAAACTCCGCGATATGGGCATCACGCCTCTGTTTTCGGGCCGCCGGAGGTCCCCCAAGGGATGGACAGGCTCAAGGGTGTGCGGGGTTTCACGGCCATGGCCGCACATCTCCAAAGCGATCTTGATTTCCTCTCCGGGAAGCCCCGCGAGAAACGACAAGATCCCCAAACGGGCCCTCTTTAGCCCGGGTCTGTGTCACGTTCCTACGCTAGTCGGCGTTATTCTGGGAAGACCTGCCTCTAGGAACGCCGCGTTTGCGCACGGCCCGGCTGTTGCCACTGATCTGCTGCTGCCGATCAGGAGCTCGCCTTCACCTTTTCATAGGCGGCATGCACGTGTTTCCAGGCCTCGGCGACCTTTGCCTTCGCGTCCGCCCATGTGTCGGCGGTGGCGTTGCTGAGGTCGGCAAGTCTCGCCTTCAGATCTGCGCGGGCCGCGTCGTATTCGGCGACTGCGCTATCCCGGTCCTTGGATGTGGCGGCTGGGACACCCGTAAACTTGGCCTTGATCTCGCGGGTCTTGTCATCGAGCTGCACGGACATCCGGTCCATGCTCGCCGAAAACTCGACACGCTTCTCATAGGTGTAGTCCTTGATGCTGTCCCAGGAATCGGAGGCCGCGGTCTTGACGTCGGCGGCCACGGCACTGGCGTCGGCCTTGACCTTGTCCGCATCGGAGGAGGCTGTATCGGTCTTGGAGCAACCGGTCATGAGGAGGGCAACCGGGCTAAGTCCCGCGGCAAGCAGGAGCAGGAGGCGTGAGGTTTTCATGATTTTAATGTGGGAAAATGGACGGACGATTCATTGCGGCGGCTTTGTCCAGAGGACATGGGCGAGCACCGAGAACACGAGAAGCACGAGGAACACAAAGAAGAGGATGCGTGCGATCTGGCTGGCGGCTCCGGCGATGCCGGTGAATCCGCAAAGGCCAGCCAAGATTGCCACGACGAAGAAGATGATGGCCCAGCGGAGCATGGTGGTGTTGTTAAGGTTTTGTACGCCGAATCGGTAGGGCATTAATATAGAAGGCGGGCTGGCGATGAGGTATGGGGTGTAACCCTACTGGCGGGAGCAATTCCCTGGGGCGCGACCTCGGGCGCCCCCAGAAGGGCTCGAAGCCGCGCTAGCCCCTGAAGATGTCGAAGGGCTCAACCTTTAGGACCTTGCGGACCCCCACGTAGCTTGAGATTCCGGCAATCAGCAGCACCATGCCGAAGGCCAGTCCCAGGTTCCAGAACGTGATCATCGCCGCGTAATTGGGCAGCCGCGACCGGGCGATGCAGATCATCAGCGTCACCAATCCCACCCCGAGGCCATAGCCGGTCAGCGCGGTGAAGGTCGCCATGAACAGGATCATGTACACCAGCTCGCGCCCCTTGGCGCCGATCGCCTTCAGGGCGCCGAACTTCTCGAGGTTCTCGAGGATGAACGTGTAGAACGTCTGCCCCGAGATCGACAGGCCGACGATAAAGCTGATCACCGTCATCATGAGGATGTTCGTGCCTATGCCCGTCTGGTAGGTGTAGTAGTCGGAGATGCGTTGCTTGAATTCAGTCGCGGTAAAGGCCACATAGCCGAGCTTGGCGACTTGCTGCTTGATGCCAGCAACGGCGGCGTCGCTCTTGGGCTGCACCAGTATGTAGGAAGTGGTGAAACGCGTGGACGGGATGTACTGGATCGCGCGGTTGTAGGTCGTATAGAGCGTCGGCACTCCGTTCAGCCCGTTCGAGGCCACGCGGGCGATGCCCACAATTGTCCCCCGGAAATCATTCAGCTCGAATGTGGTGCCGATCTTCGGGTTCTCCAGCTTGGGAAACTCGGCGTCATCGACCGCAAAGAACGTCCCATCATTGTATATATCCAGAATATTGCCCTGCTCCATTTCGGGGCGGCCAAAGAGGCTTTCATCGTCCACGCCCACGACATAGACCGATTGAAAGGTGCCATCGTTGAGTTTGACCAGCGCACCGCCCATGTAGAGCGGCACCGCGTAGCTGACGCCGTCCATGCTGCGGATCGCATCCAGGAGATAATCGGGCATCGGGATCGCGCTGGTGGCGGTGTTGACTGCCGGGTCCATGACCCACACCGCGGCCCCGATGTTGGTGACCGTAGAATATGCGCGCTCCATGATGCCGGCGAACATCGCCGTCATCTCCATCATGAGGAACACGGCGAACGTGATCCCGATGAGAAGCGCGGAGAACTTCCCCTTGTCATTCACGAGCAGCTTGAAGCCGATCCGCAGGATCCCGCTGTACTTCATGGCGCACCGCCGTCGGTTGCTCCGCCCTTCCCGTTCCACCAGCCTCCGCCCAGCGCGACGAACAGGGCGACGGTGTCCTGCTGGCGCTGCGCGACGGCCTGCAGGTAGGTGATGGTCGCCGTGTGCACCTGAATGTCGGCCGATAGGACGTCCGGATAGGCCACCAGACCCGCCTGATAGTTGGCCTGCAGCAGAGCCAGGGTCTCGCTTGCGGCGCGAACGGCGTCGACTTGCGCCTGGAGCCCCTCGGCGTCGTGCTCCAGCGCCTTCAGGGAGTCGGCGACCTGCGCGAACGCATTCAGCACGGTCTGCCGATAGCTGGCCTGCGACTGCTGGAAGGCGTCGATCGCCGCCTTCCTGCCGTACCACAGGGTGCCCCCTTGGAAAATCGGGACCGTGGCCGACGGTCCGATGCTCCAGAACCTCCCACTGGCGGCCGGCAGATTGCCAAAGCCGGAGCCTGCGCCGCCATAGGTGCCGCTCAGGCTGATGCTTGGAAACATCGCTGCCGTTGCGACGCCGATGTTGGCGCTGGCGGCATGAAGCTGCGCCTCGGCCGAAAGGATGTCGGGGCGCTGGCGCACCAATCCGGACGGCAGGCTCATCGGCAGGTCGAGCGGCACCGCCAGTTCGGTCAGCTCGATCTCTGGAAGGGCGACCTTTGAGGGCACGACGCCTTCGAGCGTCGCCAGCAGGTCCTCCGTCTGGGTGATCTTCTGGCGCAGGGGTGCCAGCAGGGCCTGGTTGGCGGCGATCAGGCTGCGCAGGCTAAGCACGTTCGAATAGGGAATTGTGCCGGAGCGGAACTGAACCTCGGCAAGGTGAAGCTGCTGCTTCTCCAGATCGATAAGCTGTACGGTCGCACGAATCTGGGCCGCATAGGCCGCACGCGCGATGCTGGTGTTGACGACATTCGCGGACAGCGTCAGGTAAGCCGCCAGGGTCAGGTTCCGCTGGTAGTCCATCTGAGCGTGCAGTCCCTCCACCGTCCGGCGCTCGCCGCCAAATACGTCCAGCGCATAGCTCACGGTGCCGCTCAAAGTCACCAGATTGAAGACCGAGTTTGGCGTCTGCAGGCCCTGTTGCAGCGGCGCGTTGCGCTGCCGGCTGGCATTTAGGTCCGCGTCGACATGAGGGTAGAACAGTCCGTAGCCTGCGCGCAGGTTGTCCTGGCTCTGGCGCAGGTTGGCTTCGGCCGCCTGGAGGGTCGGATTGCTGTCGATCGCCTGGCGGACCACCCCATCCAGCTGCGCGGACCTGAACAGCCGCCACCAGTCGGCCATCAGCACTGCGTCATTGTTGAAATGCTGCGTCTGGCCGTCCGCCGCGACCGTAGTCTCAGCCAGCGGCTCCCGCGTATACCGGTTTGCATCGGGCGGAGCCGGACGAACATAATCGGGACCCACCGCGCAGGCACCGAGCAATGCCATGATCGCGCAAAGCAGGGCTCCCCGCTGGAGTGATGATCGAATGGCATTCATCGCATTCGCTGTCACAGGTGTGCTTTCACTGCTGCCCGATGTAGACGTCCACAAGCTGGCCGGGATAAACCGCGAGATCCTGTTTCTGAAACCGGAAGATCACAGGGAGAACCCTCAGGTCGACTCTCTCCTGGCGCTCGTCAGACAGCTCGATCTTGGGCGAAACATAAGGCTGCACCCGGACGAACTCCAGCGGCACCTTGACGTTGGAGCCGGGGAGCGACATCTGCCCTCGAATATGCCACTTGGACGGCAGCCGCGAGATGAGTATCTCGTCGACGTAGGCGCGAACGGCCATGTATTCCTGGGGCGGCCCCATGATCACGGCCTGGTCAAATGCCTGCGTGTACGGATCAAAGGACCCCTGCGGCGACACATAGCTGCCGACCGCGGCATAGACGGACAGCACGACTCCGTCGATCGGCGCCTTGATCGAATATTTCACAAGCAGGGCCTTGGCCGCTTCATAGGCCTGCTGCAGCGCGCCGTACTGCTTCTCCTGGTTGGCAATGTCGTAACTCCAGGCGCCGGCCTTGGTCAGCTCATATTGCTTTCGCGCCACGTCCAGCGCGGAGGCTGCCTGCTTTACGGCGTCATTCGCCGTGTCCAGCACGTCCTTGCTGATCGACTTCGGGTCGATGTCGTACGAGGCGCGGTCCTTGTCATACTGGTCGCTGGCCGCCTTCAGATTGGATTCAGCCAGACCCACCTGCGCCTCGGCAATCGCCAGCGTTTCCATCCTTGGCTCTGCCTTGAGCTCGTTTAGCAGGGCCAGCGCGGACTCCGCCTGCAGGCGCAGCTGCTCAGTGGTCGCCTTCTGTATGGAGTCGTCGATGCTCAGGAGCGGCGTTCCTGCCGGCACCTCTTGGCCCTCGTGCACGAACACCTTGGTGATCGGGCCGGAAACCTCCGGGTAGATATTGATGTTTGATCCGTTCGGCTGGTAGCTCTCAACGATGCCGTTGGCATAGATGGCCGATTCATAGGGGCTGCTGGCCGGCGGAAACACGGGGGGCTGCGTCTTCCTCTCCCGTCCGAAGAGGAAGGCCGCGACCAGCGCTGCCAGGACGCCCAGTATCGAAAGACCGAAGATGACCTTGTTCCTTGCATCGATCTTGGGCTTGGCAGCCTTGGCATCCGCCTTGGCAGGGTCGGCGAGCTTGGCATCCGGCCTGGGGGAGGCGGGCTTCGCAAGCTCAAGAGCCGCCGGGTCCGGCTTGGGCTTGGCCGCGCGGGAGTCCGGTTTCGATGAGGCAACCTCGGCGGCAGGCTTGGCGGGAATAGCAGCCTTGGCATCCTGCTTGGGATCGGCCGAATTGGCTTCGGGCGTCGTAGGCTTGGCCTGAGGCTTGGGGTCGGCCGCCGGAGTATCGGCCTGCAGCTTGGCTGCTGTGTCATCAGGTCCAGGGCGGATTGCCTTGTCTTCGGGATTGGGGTCGGTGGCGCTCATTCAGTTCCTTCTTCTGACGCGGAGAGATGCCCGTCCTCCATGTGGAGGATACGGTCCGCATATTCGTTTATGCGGGCATCATGGGTGACGATCAGGATGCAGCGGTTCTCGTTGAGGATCTGCTCCTTCACGAAGGAGATGATTGTTCTGCCGGTGTCGCCGTCCAAGGAGGCTGTCGGCTCGTCGAGGATCAGGATCTGCGGGCTTCCGACGATGGCGCGGGCAATGGCCACGCGTTGCTGTTCGCCGCCAGAGAGCTTCACCGGCAGTATCTCGCTCCGCTTTCCCAAACCAACGATCCCAAGGTATTTTCGCGCTTCGCCGATAGACTCGTCCCAGTTGCGCCGCTTCAGGATCAGAGGGATCGCCACATTCTCGGCCGTCGTAAGCCGCGGAAACAGATGGTAGTCTTGGAACACGAACCCAACCGTGTTCAGACGAAAATCGGCGAGCTGGTCGTTGTTCAGCGTCCATATGTCCGCCCCCTTGACCAAGACCTTTCCCGCGTTGGGACGAAGGATGCCGGAGAGCATGCTCAGGAGCGTGGTCTTCCCGCTGCCTGAGGGACCTATAATGAACAGCATCTCCCCGAAATGGGCGACAAGGCCAACGTCATTCACGGCGGTGGTCTTGGCCTCACCTTCGCCGAACCATTTCGTCAGGTTGGTCGCGACAATTGCCTCGGTGCTGGTCGGATTTGCGCTCTCGGTACCCATGGATTTTGAGAGGTTCTCGCCCTGCTGAACTCTGTCCGCCTCCAGACTGCGATCAGTTATGCCGGAGAGAGCCATTCGCGCTGAGGATACCCGAAGGTTAAGGAGGGAAATATGGGGTGTTACCCACCGGATGCATGCCTGCGAGAGTGGGCGTGCGCATGGGCATCCTCAACGGGTCGGCCCGCTCAACCATGGCACAGTCCGGCACATGGATCAGGGTAACACCCCATACCCTCGCCCGGTCGTTGGGCCTAATCTCCAAAAGCGTCGGAAACCGATCGCGCAGGACCTCTAGCGAAACCGACAAAACACGAAATCAGGGAATAACTTTATGATACTCAATCTAAAGACATTATATGGCAGCAAGCTCGCGGCCTTGGACGGAGAAATCGGACACGTGAAGGACTTCTACTTCGACGACAAGAGCTGGGTGATCCGCTACATGGTCGTGAACACCGGCTCATGGCTGAAGGAACGCATGGTGCTCCTTTCGCCCCAGGCCTTCGGGAAGTGGGACCAGCTAAAAGGCACGTTGCACATCAAGCTTCACAGAAAACAGATCGAGAACAGCCCTTCGCCCTCGGCCCATGTCCCGGTCTCCCGCCAGTTTGAGGTTGAATACTACCGCTATTACGGTTGGCCGGCCTACTGGAGCGGGGATGCCTTGTGGGGCTCCGGTATCTTCCCGATGGTCATGCACCCGCCCAGCGCCGAGATGGACAAGGATTATCCCCGGCATCACCACCGGGACGACAAGCACCTTCGAAGCGCACAGGCCGTGAAGGGATACGACATCCAGGCAACGGACGGGTCGATCGGTCATGTGAGCGGCTTCCAGGTCAACGACAGGAGCTGGGCGATCCGCGAACTCGTCGTAGACGCCGGCAGCTGGATGACGTGCAAAGAGATCATGATCCCGCCGAACAAGGTCGATCGGATCAGCTACGAGGACGCAAAGGTGTTCGTGAAGCTCACCAAGGCTGACATCGAGCGGACCGCGGAAAGCGGCATCGCAAAGGCGTCTGCTGCAGGCACGGTCGCCGAGGGGAGTGAACCACAAACAGAATCCTCCAAGGTCTCGGGAGAAAACGGCTTCCATAACGTCTGATTTTTCCGCAACGCGCCGGTCCTCCCAGGAGGCTTCCTGCACAATCCCAAAAAACATGAGCGAATACAATTCCATCGTCGCGACCTATCCGACGCACACCGCAGCCGAGGACGGCGTCAAGCAACTGCAGCATTCCGGCTTCGATATGAAGAAGCTCTCCGTCGTCGGACGCGACTACCAGACCGACGAGCAGGTCGTAGGCTACTACAACACCGGCGACCGTGTCAGGGCGTGGGGCAAGACCGGCGCCTTCTGGGGCGGGCTGTGGGGACTCCTTTTCGGCTCGGCGTTCTTCTGGATTCCCGGGCTGGGGCCGCTCCTCGTGGCCGGCCCGCTGGTGAGCTGGATCATCGGCGCGCTCGAGGGAGCCGTCGTGGTTGGGGGACTGAGCGCGGTTGGGGCAGGCCTGCTGAGCCTAGGCATCCCCAAGGACAGCATCCTGAAGTACGAGACCGCCCTGAAGGCGGGCAAATATGTCGTGATCGCCCATGGTACCGCTGACGAAGCTGCTCGCGCCAAAACCATTCTGGCACACACCCAGCCCGAGACGCTCGACCACCACAAGTGACCCGGCGGGCCGGTCGGGTCGGCCCAAACCAGGAACATCATGACTGGCATCGTAAGCCGCGAGATTCGACTCGCCTCCCGTCCGCAGGGCATTCCCAGCGCAGAAAACTTTACTCTGCAGCGCACGGAGCTGGCGCCGTTGCGGGACCAGCAGGCGCTGGTCCGAAACCTCTTCATGTCCGTGGACCCGTACATGCGCGGCCGCATGAACGAAGGCAAATCGTACGTTCCGGCGTTTGAGCTGGGCAAGGCCCTGGAGGGCGGCGCCGTGGGCGAGGTAATCGAGTCGCATACGGATGAGTTCAACGTCGGAGACGCAGTGGTCTCCAACCTTGGATGGCGGGAATATTTCATCGCCCCTCCGGGTGCGCTTCACCGAGTCAAACGCAACGGCCTTCCACTCTCGGTCCACCTCGGTGCCCTGGGCATGACCGGAATGACAGCTTGGGTGGGACTCAGGCTTGCGGAAGTGAAAACCGGCGATGTCGTTTACATCTCCGGTGCCGCCGGCGCGGTTGGGAGCATCGCAGGTCAACTGGCAAAGCTTCGCTGCTGTCGCGTCATCGGCTCTGCGGGATCGATCGAGAAGGTCATCTTCCTGCGTGACGAATGTGGATTCGACATCGCGTTCAACTACAGGGTCGGTCCGGTCGTCGAGCAGCTGAACCTCGAGGCGCCAGAGGGCATCGATGTCTATTTTGACAACGTGGGCGGAAAAACCCTTGAGGCGGCCCTATCCGCCCTGCGCGTGCACGGCCGAATCATCGCCTGTGGCAGCATCTCAAGCTACAACGACAAGGAGCCAAAGCCCGGCCCCACGAACCTCTTCAACATGATCACCAAACGGTTGATCATGAGGGGCATGATCGTCAGCGACTGGATGAACCTCCGGTATGAGTTTGAGAGCGAAGTGGGAGGCCTCCTTCGGTCGGGAAAGCTCAGGAACATAGAGACCGTGGCCAATGGTATCGGCGAGGCGGTGAGCTCATTCATCGGCCTCTTCCACGGCAGAAACCTGGGCAAAATGGTGGTCAAGCTAGCATAGGGATCCCGACTAACACCATGCCAACGCCACAAATAGGAGCCACCATCGCCGGGCTGTTGACTCCCGCCAAGGGTATCTTGGCCGCGGATGAAAGCCTGGCTACGATCGGGAAGCGCTTTTCCGCCCTCAACATCGCGTCAACAGCTGAGAGCCGTCGGGCCTACCGCGCGATGCTGCTGACGACCCCTGGCCTGGGGCTGTCAATCAGCGGCGTGATCCTGTTTGACGAGACAATTGGCCAGCGTATCGGACGCGACTCCGTTCCAGATGCACTCGCCCGCCTCTCGATCATTCCTGGAATAAAGGTGGACATGGGTACAGCGGAGCTGCCGTGCTTCGCTGGCGAAAAGTTCACCCTGGGAATCGACGGTTTGCGCGAGAGGTTGGCGGTGTACTCCGAGCTCGGGGCGCGCTTCACAAAATGGCGCGCCGTGATCGCCGTGGACGAGCTGCGTCCATCACCAGCATGCATCGCCACAAACGCGCAGGCCCTCTCGCTTTTTGCGGCGCTCAGCCAGGAAGCCGGACTGGTGCCAATCGTCGAGCCAGAGATCCTGATGGATGGAAACCACACCCTTGCGCGTTCCGAGGAAATAACAGGCGCCGTGTTGAATTCTGCATTTGCCGCGCTTCGTGAGCACCGCGTTGTCCTCGAACACATGCTGCTTAAGACGGGCATGGTTGTGCCGGGAAGGGATTGCCCGTCACAAGCCACCGCCGACGAGATTGCACAGGCAACGCTGCGCTGCCTCCTTGTTGCGGTACCTTCGGCGGTCCCAGGGATAGTCTTTCTGTCAGGAGGACAATCCGGCGTGGAGGCGACGGAGAGGCTGAACGCCATATGCGGGGTCGGCGGTCCGTGGAAGCTGAGCTTTTCCTTTGGCCGGGCGCTCCAGGACACGGCAATGAAGGCCTGGAATGGCCGGAACTCCAACGTTATTGCCGCCCAGGCGGCGCTTCGCCACCGGGCGATATGCAACTCCTTGGCCGTCCAGGGTAAATACTCGGCGTCCGCCGAGGCCGGAACCCCGTAGACCTGCGCCGCCGCAATCACCGATGCACACGCAAGGAAAGGCGGCGGAGCCAGGGCCAAAGCGGATAGGAATCGCCGCCGACCACGGCGGCTTTGAACTCAAACAGCATCTGATCGCGAAACTGCGCGAGGGCGAGCATAGCGTCGTCGACTTTGGAGACCAGCAATCGCAGCCGGAAGACGACTATCCCGACTTCGTGATTCCGCTGGCGCTTGCTGTTGCGCGGGGTGAGGTGGACCGGGGCGTGGCCATTTGCGGCAGCGGCGTCGGCGCCTGCGTGGCGGCCAACAAGGTGGACGGCGCCAGGGCCTGCCTCATCCATGAGACATTTTCCGCTCATCAGGGCGTCGAGGATGACGACCTGAATATTATCTGCATGGGCGGCCAGGTCGTTGGATATGCAGCCGCCTGGGAGCTGCTTCAGGCGTTCCTCGCGGCGCGCTACCGCGGCGTAGAACGCCACCGCCGACGCCTGGCAAAGGTGGCGCGCCTGGAGACCTCAGCGCCAAGGGATATCTTATGAAGACAAGCCCCTTCGCAGGAGAGCCAGCCCAGCCCGGGATGCTTGTAAATGTCCCCGAGCTCATCACGGCCTACTATGACGGCAAGCCCGACCCAAGAGTGCCCTCCCAGCGCGTGTCGTTCGGCACCTCCGGGCACCGTGGCTCCTCGCTCAAGCTGTCGTTCAACGAGACACACATACTCGCCATCACCCAGGCCATCTGCCTCTACCGGCAGCGCAACGTCACCAGCGGCCCGCTGTTCCTAGGCATGGACACGCATGCCCTGTCCGTCCCCGCACTGGCCACGGCGCTCGAGGTGCTGGCGGCAAACGGCGTGGACGTCATGATAGCCGAAGGAGACGAGTACACACCGACTCCGGTAATCTCCCATGCCATCCTAGGCTACAATAGCGGCCGAGTCAGCGCGCTCGCCGACGGCATTGTCATCACGCCCTCGCACAATCCTCCGCAAGACGGAGGGCTGAAATACAATCCGCCCAAGGGAGGGCCCGCGGAAGCGGCCGTCACAGGCTGGATCGAGGCAAGGGCAAACGCGCTTATGGAGGCGGCGCTTGAAGGCGTAAAGCGGATCCCCTGCGAGCGGGCCCTTCGGGCGCCGACGACGCACAGGCACGACTTTGTCAGCGCCTACGTCGGCGACTTGGGCAACGTCATCGAGATGGACGTCATTCGGGGGGCCAATCTTGCCCTGGGAGTCGATCCGCTCGGCGGCGCCGGGGTCCACTTCTGGTCCCGAATCGCGGAGCGCCATGGACTGGACCTGACAGTCGTGGACGAGACGGTTGACCCCACATTCCGCTTTATGACGCTGGACTGGGACGGCCAGATCCGCATGGACCCTTCCTCTCCCTACGCAATGAGGAGACTGACCGGGATGAAGGACCGCTTCGACCTATCGTTCGCCTGCGACACCGACCATGACCGCCATGGAATCGTCACCAGGACGGCCGGACTGCTCCCCCCCAATCACTACCTTTGCGTCGCAATCCACCACCTCTTCCAGAACAGGCAGGCGTGGCGCGAGGAGGCTGCAGTTGGAAAGACCATCGTGAGCAGCGCGATGATCGACCGCGTTACGGCGAAGCTGGGCCGCAGGCTTCACGAGGTGCCCGTCGGTTTCAAATGGTTCGTCGACGGCCTGCTTGATGGCTCGCTTGGATTCGGAGGTGAGGAGAGCGCGGGGGCGTCGTTTCTTCGCCTTGACGGCAACGTCTGGACGACCGACAAGGACGGATTCATTCCCTGCTTGCTGGCCGCAGAGATCACCGCGCGGGCGGGCCGCGATCCAGGGGAAATCTACCGTGGCCTCACCCGCGAGTTCGGCGATCCGCTCTACGACCGCGTGGATGCGCCGGCGACGCCGGCGGAGAGGGCAGCGCTAGCCAGGCTTTCCCCGGAGCAAGTCGACATCACGGAGCTGGCGGGCGAGAAAATCCAGGCCATTCTCACGCGAGCGCCGGGCAACGATGCGTCAATCGGCGGGATCAAGGTGGTGGCCCGATCGGGCTGGTTCGCCGCGCGCCCCTCGGGAACCGAGGACATCTACAAGATCTACGCCGAGAGTTTTCGCGGGGAGACCCATCTGCGCCAAATCAAGAAAGAGGCACAGTCCATCGTCAGCGCAGCTTTGGCGGAAGCGTCGAAGGATTCGCCGCAAGCAACGGACAAAAAGAGAGGCACTGAGCAGATGCCGCTGTGAGGGCCGCTTTGCCGGCGCGTCGTTTCCATAGGAATTTAGAACCATGAGCACTCCGACTCCGGCCGACCCCTCATCCCCGGCCCTCCCCCATGGCATTGAAGCCTTGACCGAGCTGGCAATGGACATGCGCTGGACATGGAACCACAGCGCGGACGAGTTGTGGAGGATGCTAGACCCCGCTATCTGGGCGCTGACATATCACCCCAGTGTTGTATTTCAAAGCGTCTCGCGAGAGAGGCTCGCAGCCGCGCTGGCAGACCCGGCATTTTGCCGGATGCTCGACGGTCTGATAATGGCCAAGCATAAGTTCAGAGCCACACCGCACTGGTTCCAGGTGACACATCCCCAGGCTCCGCTCTCTTGCGTAGCCTATTTCTGCATGGAGTTCATGCTGAGCGAGGCCCTGCCGATCTACTCAGGTGGTCTGGGAAATGTAGCCGGCGACCAGCTCAAGGCGGCCAGCGATCTCGGGGTGCCCGTGGTCGGCGTCGGGCTGCTCTACCAGCAAGGATACTTCCGCCAGGTGATTGATCAGGACGGGGCGCAGCAGGCGCTGTACCCCTATAACAATCCAGCTCAGCTTCCGGTGACGCCTGTACTCCGAGCAAACGGCGAGCGCCTGCGCCTTGAGATTGCGCTGCCGGGTTACTCCGTTTGGGTGTGCGCCTGGGAGGTCCAGGTTGGCCGGACAAAACTTTACCTGCTCGACACCAACGACGCTGCCAACGTTCCCATGCGCCGAGGAATCACCAGCGAGCTTTATAGCGGCGGCCCTGAATTGCGCCTCAAACAGGAAATGGTGCTTGGGATTGGCGGCTGGCGTTTGCTTGCCGAACTCGGGATCAAGCCCGACGTCTGCCATCTCAATGAGGGGCATGCCGCCCTTGCATTGCTGGAGCGCGCGAGGGAATTCATGGTCGAGAGCGCACAGTCGTTTGCCGCCTCACTGGCGGCCACGCGCGCCGGCAATCTCTTCACCACCCACACGGCCGTCGCGGTCGGATTCGACCTCTTTTCCCCTGACCTGATCGACCAATACCTCGGTCGGTACGCCCGGGAGAACCTCGGCCTTTCGCTCCGCGACCTGATGGCGCTGGGACGGCAGAATCCCGACGACGCCAACGAGCCGTTCAACATGGCCTATCTGGCGGTTCGCGGAAGCGGGGCAGTCAACGGAGTCAGCCGCCTGCATGGCCAGGTGAGTCGGCACATCTTTGCGCAGCTCTTTCCGCGGTGGCCGGAGCATGAGGTGCCGGTCGGGTATGTGACCAACGGGGTGCATATGCCGACTTGGGATTCCTCCACGGCCGACGCGCTTTGGACGGATGCCTGCGGCAAGGGGCGGTGGCTGGGTACTTCGACTACGCTTGAGGCCAACATGCGCAAGGTCCCAGACGAAAGGCTCTGGGACATGCGCGCAGCCAACCGGAAATCCCTGGTTGAATTCGCTCGCGAACGCGTCGGCCTACAAATGGCCGACGCCGGAGCTGCGCCCGACCAGATTTCGCGCACACAGGGGCGGTTAAACCCAGAGGTGCTGACGCTCGGCTTCGCGCGCCGCTTCGCGTCCTACAAACGCCCAAACCTCCTCCTGCACGATCCCGACCGGCTGATCCGCATCCTCAGCAATCCCCAGCGTCCTGCGCAACTCATCCTCGCTGGCAAAGCGCATCCGGCCGATCAGGCTGGGCAGGCCCTGATCAAAGAATGGACGCATTTCATACGCCGGAGGGATCCGAGCCCCCCGGTGGTTTTCTTGGCCGATTACGACATGCTCATGGCAGAGCGCTTAGTGCAGGGGGTCGACGTGTGGATCAACACACCTCTTCGGCCTTGGGAGGCCAGCGGGACAAGCGGCATGAAGGTGCTCGTCAACGGCGGCATCAACCTCTCCGAGTTGGACGGCTGGTGGGCCGAGGCATACAATCCGCAGGTCGGATGGGCGCTGGGAGACGGCTTGGAGCATGGCAATGATCCTGGATGGGATGCCGCCGAGGCCGAGGTGCTGTACGAGCGCCTCGAGAACGAGGTGATACCTGAATTCTATGCACGCAATGAGCGAGGCATTCCGGCCGCTTGGGTGACGCGAATCAGGGAGAGCATGGCGATGCTCACGCCCAGGTTTGCCGCCAGCCGTTCCGTACGCGAGTACACCGAGAAGCACTACCTCCCGGCCGCGGCCGCCTACCATGAACGCTCGGCCGACAAGGGAGCAGGCGGAAGGAAGCTGGCGGATTGGCAGCAGGCGGTCGATCGTCATTGGGATACAGTGCGCTTTGGGTCCCTGCGGGTTGCCAACGATGCGGGCAACCACGTGTTCGAAGTCGAGGTTATCTTCGGCGAACTCGATCCAAACGCCTTGCAAGTGGAGCTTTACGCTGACGGCGTCGACGGCACAGAGCCCTCAAGGACCGAGATGAACCGCGTGCAACCGTCGCCCGAGCCATCTGGTCGCAGCCTCTATCAAGCAACGGTGCCCGCAAAGCGCCCGGCGGGCGATTTCACGGCGCGGGTGATACCTCGGCGCGTCGGCGTTGCTATCCCGCTCGAGGATGACTGCATTCTATGGCAACGATAAGGAAGGGAATGGCGATCAGCTGCACGAATTTGTTTTCCCTGCGTCCGAGGCAAATCCCAGTCTACCGGGGAGAATCACCATGAGAATAAAAATAAACGATTTCCGGGTGGCCCCAGGAGAAAAGGTCATGCTCCGCAAGTGGAAGACAGCCGTTGAGCCACTCTGCAAGTCAAAGAGTCGCTACAAGAAGGTCCTCCGGGAACATATCGAGCGGCTGAGCTCATTGCAGAAGCTTCACTATGCGTCAGGTCGCTACGCCCTCCTGCTGATCTTTCAGGGCATGGACGCCGCAGGCAAGGACAGCGCCATTCAACACGTGCTGTCCGGAATCAACCCAGAGGGGTGCGAGGTTTTCAGCTACAAGCAGCCAAGCGCCGAGGAGCTAAGGCATGACTTCCTGTGGCGCACAACCTGCCGCCTGCCTGAACGCGGACGGATTGGCATCTTCAATCGATCCTATTATGAGGAGGTGCTCGTCGTCCGGGTGCATCCTGAGATTCTTCGCGATGAGGGACTGCCCCCCGAGTTGCTCCACGATAAGACGCTTTGGAAGGGGAGGTATCGCTCCATCGTTGAGCTTGAGGGCCATCTTCACCGCAACGGGACCCGGATCATCAAGATCTTTCTGCACCTATCAGAGGAGGAGCAGCGTCGGCGATTCCTGGAGAGAATCGAAGATCCTGATAAGAACTGGAAATTCAGCCTCTCTGACCTCCACGAGAGAGCATATTGGAGTCATTACGCGAAGGCCTATGAGGCCTGCCTTAACGCGACCAGTTCGGATCACACGCCCTGGTATGTCGTCCCTGCCGATGACAAGCAGGATGCACGGCTGATTGTCTCCCAGATTATCCTGGATACACTGGATGGCCTCAAGCTGGCCTACCCAAAGACCACCGCAAAACGCCGACGTGAATTAAGATCCATTCAACGCAAGCTCCAAGGCAATAAAGATCGCCCATGAGGACACACCCGAGGCGCCCGCCCGCTTTTGCGAGGCGTGCGCAAGGGTCATGAAATCGCGCTGCATTCGCCTAAGTCCGCCTGCCAACGAGGAATGCCGCGGCAAAGTGGATCAAGAACGCCACAAACAGGACCTTGGGGACAAGGGCGGCGTCATCGGCAACTACGCGGAGGCCGAGAATACCCGCAATCATCGCGAATATTTGGGGCGTGCCGGCGTAGCTGAGTATAGCAATTTCTTGTTACGGCTTTGACCCGCGAACAATCCCCACCAGCCCGATGATGGCTGCGACTACGCCGCCAATCATCAGCCAGAGGGTTTTGTCCGTTGGCGAACCCGTGAAAAACCTCGAAAAACCCGAGCCGACCGAATTCGAGGCGCTTACGCCGTAGACGATCAGTATGATCCCCCCAATAAGGAAGGCGAGCGAGGCGAGCCTATTCATGGACGGCCTCCTGGGTGGCTTCCTCTGCCTCGTTCTCGAGCTGCGCCCTGAGCATCCATGCAGCCTTCTCATGCTTTTCCATCAGGCCTGTCAGGAAATCGGCTGTGCCTGAGTCCGCGTAGCGCTCCAGGCATGAATCGCTGTCAGCTCGGAGCTGGACAATCATTTCCTCGTGGAGCGACAGCAGTTCCATGAGCATCTCCTCGGATGAGAGATCAATCCCGGGGTCGGCTGATGACCGTGCGGCCTTTGTGAGGTCGGCCCAGTTGCCAAGCGCTCCGACGCCGATCGCGCGAGCCCGCTCGGCCACATCATCGATCCATTTGGCTATCTCCTCATACTGGGACTCAAACTCGAGGTGGAGGCTTCGAAAATCCGGCCCTGTGACATTCCAGTGATAATCGCGGGTGGTCGCATAGAGGACGTATTCGTCCGCCAGGAGCAGGTTAAGCATCTGGCCCACTTCCATGCGGGTCTCGTCGTTCAATCCAATATTGGTTTTCATTTTCTTTTGTGCGACCGGCATAGACCGGTCGCACCTTTAGTTGATGTTGCCCTCATCGGGCCGTGTTGATGGAGCGGCTTGTCAGGGCTTGATCGTCATGTCGTTGACCACCGACTTTACACCGCGCGTATCCTGGGCGAGCTTCGTGACAAGGTCCTTCTCAGCATCTGAACCTGCGACTCCGCTGATGCAGACCACCGCGTTGTTGGTGGTAACCTTTGTCGCGACGGCACTTGTCGCATGGTGGCTGAGCAGCGCGTATTTGACCTCAGACGTGATGGACGCGTCGTCGATGATTTCGCCCACTGTGGAGCTGCCCGCAACCGGCACTTCAACGACGATGTTATTCGTGACCGACTTAACGTTGTCGATGTCCTTCGCGTACACTTCAGTCAGTTCCTTCTGGGCCGCATTCACCGCGGTGCCTGTAAGGGTCACTACCCCGTCCTTTACATCAACCTTCGTCGAGGCTGCGCTTACGTTGGCCTTTATGAGTAGCTCGCTGCGGACCTTAAGGGCGATCCATGCATCGGAATGCTCCGGAAAATCAGCCTTCACCACGATTAGATCGTTGACGCTGACCACCCCGGGGAGGTTCTTGACGGTGTCTTCAGCAAGCGCCTTGTCGCTGTTGTCCTGCACGGTTCCCGTTAGCGTGACGACACCGGCGTCTGATTTTACCGTCACTCGGTCCTCGAGGACCGTGCGGTAGTTGTATGAGGCCTTGGCGGCATCCTCTATCTTTCCATCTGTTGACGAGGAGGCGAAGGAAGCGACCGGTAGGGTCACGGCGAGCATTAAAGCAATGCGTGTGTGTGTGTTCATTTTGTTTTTATTCGAGGAAAGATGTTCCCGCCCAGCTGCAAACCGCGACCGTCTAGGAATTAAGCGGGTCAGGAAGTGTTGTCGCTGCCCGTCGGGGCGCCGTTCGCGGCTTTCACATGCCCGCCGACAGCGTTCTCGTCTGCGGAGTGGCGGTTGGCCTGCATGGACGGAGGATACCTCCATGCGCTTTTGTGCGCCATGGGGTGTTCAAGGCATCCCTGGCCAGGCCAGATTTCCCGGATAGTACTTCACCCCATTCCGGCTTGGTCCCCTTGCAGGTAGTGTCCCCCACCTAATGGTCGCAATAGCCCAACAAATCGGCACCTTTCCCGGGACTCCCAGCAGCAAGAGCTGTCGAGCAGCTAATGCACGGAACGAGGCCGCGCTCGATGCAGAGCTAGTTCGCCGCTTCAAGGGCGGCGATGAAGGGGCGTTTGTCGAGATTGCGAACCGCTACCGGGCGAAGATGTACACCGTCGCGCTCCGCCACCTCCGCAACCATGCTGACGCAGAAGAGATATCCCAGGACACATTCATAAGGGCGCATCGTGGGATGGCGCGTTTCCGCGGTGATTCGTCCCTTTCCACCTGGTTGCACCGCATCGCGTTCAATCTCGCGCGCAATCGCCACAAGCACGACTTTTCCCGGCGCCGGCACCTGACGTACTCGTTTGACACCCCCTTCTTCGACGATGCGCGCTCCACCTTTTCGGACCTGGTCGCAAGCGACATCCCGACGCCCGCCAGAGCCGCGACTTCCCACGAATTCTCTGAGCTAGTCCTCTTATGCATGGACAAGCTCAGCGACCGGCAGCGTGAGATCCTTTTGATGCGCAATTCGCATAGCAAACCCTACTCGGAGATTGCTCGGAAGCTCGGGATAGGCATCGGCACGGTCAAGAGCCGCATCGGGCGGGCGAGAGAAAGCCTGCGCCTGCTGCTGGCCCAGTCCTATCCCGACCTTAAGCCCAACGCCTCTTCGTTCGAGTGGTTCGAGCCCATGCGAGCCGACGGCACGATTGCCATTGCCTCTGCCTGAGGACTCCGGCGCCCCATCGGCAATTGTGGGTGACGCGGCGAAATGAGGCTCGTCAAACGATCGTGACTTGGACGCTGCTCTCTATGATGCCGCGGGAGATCGCGTAGCGCGTCAGTCCCGCGGTGTCGTGAATGTTCAGCTTGTCCATCAGGTGCTGCCTATGTTTCTCGACCGTTTTGATGCTGATCTTGAGCTCGTCGGCCACCTGCTTGTTGGCCTGACCCTCTGCGACCAATTGTATGACCTCCAGTTCCCGCGACGTGAGCCCTGTGGCCTTCTTGATCATCAGTTCGCCCTCCTTTTCCGGCCTTTGATAGTGCTCCCGCACATGCCTCGAAACCTGAGGGCTGTAAAACGTCTTTCCCGCCATCACCTCGTGAACAGCCCTGGCCAGAATCTGCGCTGAAGTTTGCTTGATGAGGAAGCCTGAGGCACCAATCGCGACAACGCGGTCGATATAGGCATCATCACTGTGTGCGGAAAGGATGATCACCTTCGTCTCCGGAAGGGCCGCCCGAATCTTGCTTGTGGCCTCTAGGCCGTTGAGGTGGGGCATCGCGATGTCCATGACAATGGCGTCGGGACGCAGCTCCATGGCAAGCTCCACTGCCTCTCGGCCGTTCGTGGCCTCACCGACGACCTCGATCTCCTTGTCGGCCAGGAGCAGTGCGCGAAGTCCCTCGCGAACAATGGTGTGGTCGTCTGCAAGCAATACCCGGATAGGTTTCATATGTTATTTGCTTTGAACCCGCTTGTGGGGAAGCGTCGCGGTAATCTTGGTGCCTATGCCCCGTGTGGACTCGATACTGAATCTGCCGCCAACCATCTCGACCCGCTCGCGCATGCTGATCAGGCCCAGCCTGGTGTTTCTCCGCGAATCGAGGGTGCGTTGGACATTGAAAGAGACCCCGTCGTCCGCAACCTCCATGAGTACGCACTTGGGCGTATCCACGATCTTCAGTCTCACGTTGCTCGCGTGCGCGTGCTGCGCGACGTTGATGAGCGCAGCCTGTGCCACGCGGAAGAGCACAGTGCGCCTCTCGTTGCTCAGTTTCTCAACGTCGGCGAAGGCCACGAAGTTCACTCTTATCCCAGTTCTCTCCATAAATCCCTTCACGTAGCTAAGAAGGGCCGGAATGAGTCCGAGGTCGTCGAGCAATGTCGGCCGCAGGTCGCGGGCGAACTTGTGGACGATATTGACCGATTTTTCGACCAGCTGCTGGGTGTAGCTGATGTGCTTTGAGAGGCTCTCTTTGTTCGCACCGGACTCGATCTTCAGTGAAGCGAGCTGCACATTGATGCCGGTAAGGGTCTGGACGATCTCATCGTGGAGTTCGCGACTGATCTCCTTGCGCTCCTCTTCCTGGGCCGACAACACCTGGTGCGACAGGTGCCTGAGCTTGATCTGCATTTGACGTGCCTCCTGCAACAATAGGGCATGCCTTCTCTCGCTTTTTCGGAGGGAAGACTCCGCAGCTCTTCTCTGGGCGATTTCGTGTCTCAAGCTCCGGTTTGCGGCGGTGAGCTCCTTTGTGCGCTGACGGAGCGAACCCGTTGATTTCTTCAGCTCCCGAAGATTCCTAAGGGTCGCCTCCCGGGTTCTGTCGAACGGCTCAAGCGCGTTGTGAAAGAAGATGCTCGCCCGCTTGACCGTGCTGTTCCGCTTGGAAGCCGAGCCATCCACGGGCATCAGGGCCAGAAGAGCATCCCCGTGGATTCGGGCAAGATCCAGGGTGTCCATTCCTTGCGCAATCGCATCTTCACCAAATTCCTCCGCCATTCTTGAAGAGCCGAAGTCCCCGCCATTGTTCAAACATCGGCGCAACCCGGCGCGGTAGTGCTTTGAAAGCCTTAGAATTTTGCTTTTCAAGAAATGGGGTCGATTTCCGGTCCGTTTGTGGCCTGTTCCCAGGCTCGAAGTGCGCCAGCCGATGGATGCGTGCCCACAGTTAGCCCATGGGGTAAATGTGTCACAAGGCCCCTTTGAAGTCGATGGGGTATTACCCCACCTTGCTGCGCTGCCGCCGCCTGCCGGCGGAGATGGAAGCACCGTTTCCCTGCGCTGGCCTTGTCGTTGGATGGCTATGGTTTACGGAAATCCGCCTCGAAGGAGCGCCTGCAGAAAACATCGTTTTTTTTCTGTTCGCCCGATGTCCTAGTCCTTGAGAAACACTCGTTCGTGGCCCCACTTCCAGTCTCGAATCTCCGGAAGGTCCTGCCCGAATTTGTCGATGTACTGCTTGTGTTCGACAAGTTTGTCCTTGAGCTGCTGCTTTAGGTAACTGCCTTTGTCTCCGGTGCTTGGCAACCGGTCGATGACATCGATCACGAGGTGAAAGCGGTCCATTTCGTTCAGCACGGTCATATCAAACGGGGTGGTGATCGTCCCCTCTTCCTTGTAGCCCCGCACATGGATGTTGCTGTGGTTTGTGCGGCGGTAGGTGAGCCGGTGAATCAGCCACGGGTACGCATGGAACGCAAAAATGACCAGCTTGTCCTTTGTAAAGAGGTCGTCGAAGTCCGGGTCACTCAAGCCATGCGGATGCTCGGTTTTGGGCTCGAGTTTCATGAGATCCACCACATTGACCACACGGACCTTCAGGTCGGGCAGACGCTCGCGCAGTATGGAAACCGCCGCAAGCGTCTCCAGTGTCGGCACATCCCCGCAGCAGGCCATGACCACATCGGGAGCAGCGCCCTGGTCGCTGCTTGCCCATTGCCAGATGCCGAGTCCCTCGGTGCAGTGCTTTACGGCAGCGTCCATTGAAAGCCATTGCGGCGCCGGGTGTTTGCCCGCAATCACGACGTTGACGTAATGGCGGCTGCGAAGGCAGTGGTCCATGACGGACAGCAGGCAGTTGGCATCGGGTGGAAGGTAAACCCTCACGATCTCGGCCTTCTTGTTGACGACGTGGTCTATGAAGCCGGGGTCCTGATGCGTAAAGCCGTTGTGATCCTGCCGCCAGACATGGGATGCGAGCAGGTAGTTCAGGGAGGAAATCTTTCGCCGCCATGGCAGGTTCAATGTGACCTTCAGCCACTTGGCGTGCTGGTTGAACATCGAGTCGACGATGTGAATGAACGCCTCGTAGCAGTTGAAGATTCCGTGGCGCCCGGTAAGAAGGTAGCCCTCGAGCCAGCCTTCGCACTGATGCTCGCTGAGCATCTCCATGACGCGTCCCGTGGGAGCCAGAAACTCGTCGTTCGGGAGAACGTCGGCGTCCCATTGGCGATTCGTCGCCTCAAAGATGGACTCGAGGCCGTTGGAAAGGGTCTCGTCGGGGCCGAAGACCCTGAAATTCCTCTTTTCGTCGTTCAGCTTCGCCACGTCCCTGAGGAACCGTCCCAGTACGTGTGTGTCTCCGGGTCCCTGGCTGCCTGGCAGCGTCACGTCGAGAGCATAGTCACGGAAGTCTGGCATCCTCAGGTCACGAAGGAGTATTCCGCCATTGGCATGCGGATTCGAGCCCATGCGCCGCTCTCCCTTTGGCGCAAGCTCGGCCAATTCGGGTTTCAAGCGTCCCTGCTCGTCGAAGAGTTCCTCGGGCTTGTAGCTTTTCATCCACTCTTCGAGCATTCTGAGGTGCTCGGGAGGTGCCGTAGGTCCTACAGAAAGCGGCACTTGGTGGGCACGGAACGTGCCTTCCACTTGCAGCCCATCGACGAACTTTGGCCCCGTCCAGCCCTTGGGAGAGTTGAGGACGATCATGGGCCACCGAGGGCGCTCAACTTTCCCGTGGGCGCGGGCATCTTCCTGAATTTTCTTAATCTCCTCAATGGCTATATCCAACGTCGAAGCCATGGCCTCGTGCATGAGGGCCGGTTCGTGTCCTTCCACGAAATATGGTGTCCATCCGTATCCGCGCAGCAGCTGTTCCAATTCCTCATGGCTTATGCGGGCGAGAACGGTCGGATTGGATATCTTGTATCCGTTGAGATGCAGGATCGGCAGCACCGCTCCGTCCGTAATCGGATCTAGGAACTTATTTGAATGCCATGCGGTGGCCAGTGGTCCGGTCTCCGCCTCGCCGTCTCCGATGACACAGGCAACGACAAGGCCAGGATTGTCGAAAACCGCTCCAAATGAATGGCTCAGCGAATAGCCTAATTCCCCGCCCTCGTGGATCGAGCCCGGGCACTCCGGCGATGCGTGGCTCGGTATGCCCCCGGGAAACGAGAACTGCAGGAACAGCCTGCGCAACCCTGCCTCATCCTGGCTAATGTTGGGATATATCTCGCTGTAGGTCCCCTCGAGATAGGTGTTACCCACCACCGCCGGTCCTCCGTGTCCCGGGCCGGAGACGTAGATCATGTCGAGATCGTATTTCTTTATGACCCGGTTAAGGTGCGCGTAGATGAAATTCTGACCCGGTGTGGTTCCCCAGTGGCCGAGTAGCATGAGTTTCACGTCTGCAAGTACCAGAGGGCGCTTCAGCAGGGGGTTGTCGAAAAGATATATTTGCCCAACGGATAGGTAGTTGGCGGCCCTCCAATAGGCATCTATGCGGTGCAGCAGTTCAGGGGTGAGTGTGCTTGAATCTGTTTTCATGTGTCGAAATCCGCGTATTCTTTCGCGAACGCCCATTCCGTGATTGATGGATTGCCCTGTGTGAAGTGGCGATGGTCATGGAGCTTCATAGCATGCCCAAAGGCTTTGGTGCGCAGAGATCCTGAGCTTAATACCCCATAACCCTACGCTGACACAAGGAGGCGTTACATGGGGTGTAACCCGAACAGGGGATTGAAAAGCGGGTCAACCCGATGGGCTCGCTGGCTCCTCAAAAGCCCCGTGGACTCCCGCTCTATCCTACATTCAGTCGCCTAAAAACGGGCACCTTTGCCAGGTCCAAAACGAAGGCAAAGACAACCGCCACTCCGAGTGTGCCTCCAATGAGGGGCAATGGCAGAGCGGCCATGGCAATCCCGTAGGCTGCAAGCGCTGAGGCGATCAGAATATCCACTACTGAAGACCCGACCAGCCATGGGCTCGGGCGAGCGGAACCCAGGTGTTGGCGCTCGCGGTTAGTATAGGTGGTCGCCTGGTTGCCAAACACGATCTCCAGGAACGCAAGGGTCCTAAGTGATTCGAGTCCCAAACCCAGGTAATACTTGGCGGTGGCCAGGACCGCGACACAGAAAGCCAGCTCGCAGACTCCCATGAAAACACCCGCGGCCATCAACCCACCGATGTTCCACGAGTTCGGCTTCGGCGACGGGCTCACGTTGTCCGTCGCGAGCGACATGCCGAGCAAATCGCCCGTCAGCATGATTATCACCATCAACATTGGGGTCAAAATCGCATGCCCCGTCATGAGCAAACAAACCCCCAGGAAAAGCACCTGCACGGTTTTCTTGGTCACGGAGTTAAGCGCATAAGTGAAGATGCGCTGGAATGTGCAACGGCCCTCCTTTATCGAAGCGACTATGCCCCCGAGACCCGGCTTTGTGAGCACGATGCCGGCCGCCGACTTCGCAACATCGGTCGCAGTTGACACCGCGATTCCCATCTGAGCCTGGCGTAGCGCCGGCGCATCATTAGCTCCGTCGCCACACATGCCGACAATGTGCCCATTCCCTTGGTACGCTTTGACGAGGTCGAACTTCCCTTCCGGAAGGACTCCCGCGAAAACCCCGAAGTCCTCCGGGCGGACACCTTTAGGAATGGGTCCTGGCGGGCAGATGGCTCCGTTAAGGCCCACTGCGCGGGCCACAATCTCCGCAGTCACGGGCGCGTCGCCTGTGATCATGACCGTGCGAACACCTAACCCGCTCAGCTCCGTGATGAGCGAAGCCGCATCCGTCCGGGGTGAGTCACTGAGGCCAATGAACCCCGCAAGCTTCAACGCTCCAACGGGACCCATACCCACAGCTAGAACACGCATGCCCTGCGCCTCCATCTCGCACGCGATCTTGGATGCGTCCGGAACCACCTGCACTAGGCCAACGATTGCTTCGAAAGCCCCCTTTACGACGCGCACCGCCGAGCCGTTTGGATCTAGAGCCGTTGCCTCGGACATCTTCGTTGCGGACTCAAATGGCACAAATTTCACCAATTTCGGCAGGTCTGCGACGACGGCGCGCGAGGATGCGACGCGAATGGCCGCGTCCACAGGATCCTGGCCACCGTCCGAGCTGGCGAGCGCGGCTGTCCCTAGGACATGCGCCTCGTCAAACCCAGGCATGGGCCGCGTGACAGCCACCTTCAGCTCGTTGAGCGTCAAAGTGCCCGTCTTGTCCGCGCAGAGAACGTCGATGCTCGCCGCCTCATCCACAGCGGAGAGCCGCGTGGGCAGTACACCAAGACGCGCCAGGTTTCGCGCACCAAGCGCCGCAGCTAGGGTAAAGGTGGCCGGCAGCGCCACCGGTATCGACGCCAGAACCGCGGTGAGAAGAAGGGGAATAATCTCACCCATCGGCATTTTCACAAAATAGGCATATCCTAGCATTAGCACGATGAGGGAACCGTTGAAGATGGCTAGATTGCGCACGACGCTGAGAACTGCCTTCTGCTGTGAGCTCTCGACGTGCGCTGTGCGAACCAGCTCCGCGGTGCGCCCAAATTTTGTGCGCGTTCCGGTCGCCGTGACCTCCGCAAGGGCTTCACCTCGCCGCACAAGTGCCCCCGCATAGGTTTGCAGGCCAGGGCCAGCCTCGACAGGAATCGACTCGCCCGTGAGCATGGACTGGTCAAGAAGGACTTCTCCCTCGGCGATGCGCACGTCGGAAGCCACCACTGCACCCACCGAAAGCTTTATGGTGTCACCCGGCACAAGGCCGGAAGCGGGTATTACCGCCCAGACATTGTCGCGGCGCACCGCCGCGTTCAGCGCCAGACGCGACTTAAGGGCGGAGAGGGTCGCCTGGGCCCTCCCTTCCTGAAACCAGCCGAGGGCCGCATTAAAGGCCAAAAGTGCTGCGATGATCGCAGCCTCAACGTACCTGCCGAGAACAAGCTCCAGCAGAATCGCCGCCTCAAGCATCCCAGGGACGGGGGCCCAGAACTTCCTCAGCGCCCTGCGCAACGGACGCATTGTCGCGTCCGGGATTATGTTCGGGCCAACCTCCTCAAGGCAGCGCCGGGCTTCAACGCTTGTGAGGCCGGTCACCGGTTTCGCGGCATTTTCAGTGGACGGCATGGTCATCAGCGGTTTCGTTCTCTTTAGAGTCCTTACCTGAGCGGCGGAACACGCCGTGCATGACACATACAACCTATGGCTTGGATCCCTTCTCCGCCGCACCCCTGAGTTTGAGCGTTCGGCAGACCGAGCGTGCGATCATCAGCTCTTCGTCAGTTCGAATGACTCGAATAGTAACTGCGCTGGCTTTGGTGGAAATCACAGCGGCGCTCTCGGCGTTGCGCCTGAGGCTCAGCTTCACGCCGAGAAAGGCTAGCCCCCGACAGATGCGCTCTCGAATTGCCGAGGCATTTTCTCCAATACCGCCGGCAAACACCAGCGTGTCGAGACCGCCGAGTGCCGCGGCGTACGAGCCGATCCACTTTGTGGCCTGGTAGCAAAATAACCCCACCGCCAATCCTGCCCTCCTGTCGCGGGATTCGAGAGCGAGCAGATCGCGCATGTCCGAGCTCCTACCGGAGACTCCTAGCAGGCCGGACTCGTGGTTTACCATCCGGTCAAACTGCGACGGCGTCATCTGATCTCTCCGGACGAGAAACGCGAGCAGCCCGGGATCCAGCTCACCGCTACGTGTGCTCATGAGCAAACCAGCGGCCGGCGTGAAGCCCATGCTTGTGTCGATGCTCTTTCCCGCGAGCACGGCAGCGAGGCTCGCACCATTGCCGAGGTGCGCGAGAATCACACGTCCATGCTTCGCCGCCGGGTCGCCCAACCTGACCAGTTCTCCCAGTAAGAACTCATAGGACAGTCCGTGAAAGCCGTACCGCTCGACGCCTTCTTCGGTATAACGCCAAGGGATTGGCAGCAGTCTTGCAATCTCCGGCATCGTTCGGTGAAAAGCCGTGTCGAAGCATGCAACCTGGGCAAGTCTCGGATAGCGGCCGCGGCATGCCTCGATCAGCCTGATTTCGTTCGGAAGGTGGTCTGGGTCATAGGGTGTGATGCGGCGCAGTTCGGCAAGCAGCCGCGGAGTGACCCGCTCCGGCTTCGAGTGGCTCATTCCATGGACTACCCTGTGGCCGACGGCCTCAACTGAAGCGAATGCGCGCTGCGTCTCTAGCCACTCCAGCAGGCATCCACCAGCCGTATGGTGATCCGAGACTGTGATGCGCCTAGAAACCAGGGATTTCCCCTCCGAATCGGTCGCAACCATGCTGGTTCCACTCAAGCCGATCCTATCGACTTTACCGTGTATGAGACGAAGCGGCTCTTTGCCGCATTCAAACAATGCAAATCGAATACTGGATGATCCGCCGTTGATTGTGAGCACGCAAGGCAACTTGGAGTTCATGGGTTTACGCTCGGGGCTTACTTGCATGGCGCCGTTCTCGTTTTCGCAGATCGGCCCTCACATCGTGTAATATGAAGGCGAAGATGGGGCGATACCATAGGGTGTTCAACCCAGCAAAATACACGATCCCACAATGTACTCTCGCCGATCCGTTTTTCTGCCTCAGCGAACCTTAACTTCAACAGCATGCTCGTTGTGGTCGTCTGACAAGGGAATCGCGCCCTCAGCCATCTCGGTGCCGTCGACCGAAAGCATACATCCGTCCGCCGAATCCGGAGAGTGGCGGGATACCGTGATGTGATAAACGGTCTGCCTGTAGCGATAATGGATTTTGAAGCCCGCCCAAGCTCTCGGCAGGAGGGGTGCCAAGCGAAGCCTTCCGCCCTCAAGTGTGACGCCCAACAGCGTCTCGATCAGCAGCCGATACATCCATCCCGCAGAGCCCGTATACCATGTCCATCCCCCCCTTCCCTTGTGCGGCGAGACTGCATAGACATCAGCGGCGACCACATAGGGTTCGACCTTGTACACTGCTATCCCCTCCGCCGTGCCGCCGTGACGGATGGGATTGAGCATGCCAAAGAGCTCCCAAGCGCGTTCGCTGTCCCCCATCTGCGCGAAGGCGATCGCAGCCCATATCGCCCCGTGTGTGTACTGGCCCCCGTTCTCGCGCACTCCGGGGATATAGCCCCTGATGTAGCCGGGATCCATCCGGGACTTGTCAAATGGCGGCGCGAACAGCTCGACTAGACTGAGGTTGCGTCGAACAAGCCGTAAATCCACAGACTCCATCGCCTGGTGTGTGCGGGCTGGATCGCCCGCGCCGCTGATCACCGACCAGCTTTGAGGCAGTGAATCGATCTGGCACTCCGGATCGGTTCGCGAACCGAGTGGCTCGCCATTGTCGAAATAGGCGCGACGGTACCATTCCCCGTCCCAGGCGTTGAGCTCGATGTTCTTCTGAAGCTTCACCGCTTCCGAGAGACAGCGGTCGGAAAAGGTGGGATCGTGGTGCGCACGAGCGAGCGCTGCAAACCGCGTAAGAACGTCATATAGGAAAAAGGCGAGCCAGACGCTCTCGCCGCGCCCCTCGTTTCCCACGCGATTCATGCCATCATTCCAATCGCCAGAGCCGATGAGTGGCAGGCCGTGCGTGCCAAACCTCAGGCCCCGCTCGATCGCGCTCACAGAATGCTCATAGAGCGTTGCCGTCTTGTCGGACCGGTTCGGTTGGTCATAATACGCCTCTTCCTCCGGTTTCACCGGCCGCCCTTCGATGAAATTGATCTTCTCATCAAGGACACCGAAGTCGGCAACGCAGGAGACATAGCGGCAAGTAGCATATGGCAGCCAAAGGTAGTCGTCGGAGGAATGTGTCCGCACCCCTCTCCCTCCTGGCGGATGCCACCAATGCTGCACGTCGCCTTCGAAAAACTGGTGGGCCGCTGCGCGCAACAGATGCTCGCGGGTGAGCGCGGGTTCGGCATGTACCAACGCCATCACGTCCTGCAGCTGATCTCGGAAACCGTACGCGCCGCTTGACTGATAAAATCCCGTTCGTGCCCAGAGCCGGCTGCTAAGCGTCTGATAGAGCAACCAACCGTTTGCCATCACATTCACGGACGAATCGGGGGTATCGACGTTGACCGCTCCGAGCGTGCGGTTCCAATAAGCCCATACGCCTTCGAGCGCATTGCGGCATGTCTCCGTCCGCCGATAGCTTTGAACCAGACCCTGCACCTCGGCAGGACTGTTTCCAACGCCGAGGCGAAAGCTGACCTCCCGTTCCTGCCCGTCAGGTAGGTCAATCATCACCTGCATGGCTCCACATGGATCGAGCCCCGGCCCCACCTTCCCTGAAAGCCGTGCACGCGCCAGCGCTGCGGGGTTCGACAGCCGCCCATTGCGGCCAAGGAACTCCGTCCTGTCCCCAGTGATCGTGCGCATCCCGTCGTTGACATCGACAAAGGCTATGCGCCTGGAGAACTCGGCGTTGTAAAAGTTTCGAGCGAATAAGGCGCCGGTCTTCAGATCCACCTCAGTTCGCACGTGCAGTAGATTTTTCTGCCGAAGGTCTCCCATGACCCATTCCCAGTAGCCGGTGACTGAGACTCGGCGTGGACGCCCGGAGATATTGCGCAGCTTTATGACCGTGAATTTCACTGGGGCGTCCATCGCGACGTAAATCCAGAGCTCCGAGGCAATTCCATTCTCCGTATGCTCAAAGACGGAATAACCAAAGCCGTGGCGAATCACGTAGGCCGTCGCGCCGCGCGCGGGCAAAGGAGACGGCGACCAAAACTGCCCTGTCTGTTCATCGCGGATGTAGAAAGCCTCCCCCGTCGTGTCTTGCACCGGGTCGTTGCTCCAGGGCGTTAGCCTGAATTCATGGGAATTCTCAGCCCATGTGTAAGCGCTACCGCTTTCGGAGACGACTGTCCCGAAGGAAGGATTGGCAAGGACGTTGATCCACGGCGCCGGAGTCGTCTGTCCGGGCTGCAGGGTGATAACGTACTCGCGGCCGTCCTGCGTGAAGCCTCCCAGTCCATTAGGGAAGATAAGCTCTCGCGACGATGGGGGCCTCGGAACGTCGGGCCGAAGGTACCGTGTCGGCGTGAACGCGGCGCCCATAGGCTCGACCACTCTGCGCTGACCGAGCTGCTCGGCCAGGCTCCCGTTCTCATCGTCGAACACTATTCTAGCTGAGGCCTGCAGCAATATCAGGTCCTCGTAGGGAATCTGCTCAAGGCGGCGGACAAATATGCCGCCAGGTTTGTCCAGCATTTGTGCCTCAGCCCCCGAGGCGATCAGATTGGTTATCTGATCGTGCAGCGATTGGCGGTAGATCGAAATGTCCTCTCCCAAAATGAACAATTCGACCGTCAGCCCTTTCATGCGCCAGTAGGCGTGGGCCTGTACGAGCTGGCGAACGATCTCTATCTTGATCCCGTCGCTTATGCGAAGCAGGACAATCGGCGCGTCGCCCGAGATTCCATAGCTCCAAAGACCGTTTTGCCCCCGACGGTTCTTGCCCAGCACACCTGCACTGGCGCGGCGAACTGGATCAGCATATACCAAGGCGCTGGCCAGCCGGCCGTAAAGCTGAGCCTCTCCCTCCGTAGCGTTGAGCTGGCGCAGGGTCACTTGCCCGTGCGTCCAAGCGAGGTCGAAGACCCGGTCAGCCATGCGCGGGCTCTGGTATTTCTGAATCTGGGCTAGCGCGATTGCACGGCTTTCAGCCATCCCGATCACGAAATTGATCACGGCGGTCCCGTTTGGCGGCAGGGATACTGAACGCCGGAGCGAGATGATAGGGTCGAGCACGGATCCGACCGTATTGGACAGCGACGCTCCGCGTTGCATTGCCGCAGGGTTAGCCAGGGTTCCTCCGCGCCCAACGAACTTCATGCGATCTGTCTCACAGGACAAGGTCCCTCCGACAACACCCTCAACCTCGATGAGATGCATGAGCCACGGTGGGTTCTCCTCGGGCGATCGCGCGCGGCGGGTGCAGAGGACGGCGGGCGGAGACTGCACCAACTCCGTCTGCACGAAGAGATTGCTAAACGCCGGATGCGCTGCGTCAGACGCTTGCGTCGCCAGTACGACCTCCGCGTAGCTGGTCAATTCGATAGAACGTTCGACCGTCGAGCGGTTGGTGATGGTGACCCGCCGCAACTCAACATCGTCCTCTGGCGACACACTGATCTCCGTGTGGACTTCGAGTCGGGCGTGTCTATGCCGGAACTCGGCACGCGCGAGGGTGAATATGGCCTCATAACCCTCCTGTGAACACAGTGTCGGCTGGTGGGTCGTCGACCAAAACTCGCCTGTTGCGAGATCGCGCAAATATACGAAGGTTCCCCAGCAGTCGCGTGTGGCATCCTCGCGCCACCGGGTCACCGCCAAGTCGCGCCAGCGGCTGTAGCCTCCGCCGGCACTGCTGATCGCGACATGATACCTTCCATTTGAAAGGAGGTGAACCTCTGGCGCTGGTGAGGACGGGTCTGTGAAAACCCTCATCACACTATCATCCTCGCGGTGAATGTGGCGTGTTGTTTCAAAGGATAGGTCTTCCTCCAAGACGCTAGTGGCGACCTTGGGCAGGCGCTCCTGCAGAAGGAGATCGGTTGCCTTCAATATAGGACACGCCATGAAACGCCGCTGCATCGGGCAGTCGTTGAGCAGGTTCGCGATGGCAAGCAGACTCATCCCTTGGTGATGGGCCATGAACGAACGGATCGTGACGCTCGTCTCGCCCGGTGGAAGGCGCGCAGGCGTGTAATCCACCGCCTCATAGAAGCCGAAGGTTCCTGAGCACCCTTCGACCGCAAGCCGCTGCAGGTTCTCGCAGGCTTCGATCGGCTCAACCATGAGCGCCATCACAGTGGCGTACGGTGCGATCACGAGATCATCGGCCAACCCGCGCTTCAGACCCAGCCCCGGCACCCCGAAGGCCTTGTACTGATAGTTTAGGTCAACGTCAGTCTGGTTGTAACCCGACTCCGAGATTCCCCAAGGCAGGCCTCGGAAACGTCCGTAATCGATCTGCTGCCCAACTGCCGCCCTACAGGTGTGGTCGAGCAGCGTGTTGTCGAAATTGGGCATGACCAGCAGCGGCATCAGGTACTCGAACATCGAGCCACTCCATGAGACAAGGACCGGCTCTCTGCGGGAATCAACGAGGAGACGGCCCAGCGAAAACCAGTGGTCCTGGTGAACTTGGCCCAGTGCAACGGCGACGTAGCTGCACAGCCGCGCCTCCGAAGCGAGGAGATCGTAGAACCCCGGATCGGAACGATGCTCTGCCACGTTGTACCCGGTGGAAAAGAGATCTCTTGCAGGGTCAAAAAGGAATGAAAAGTCCATCGCAGCCATCCCGTCGCCCTCCGTCGCCAAGGCCTCCAATTCCAGGAGGCGCTGCTGGGCGCGGCCGGCGGCGACACGCATGCAGCGCGAGACCTCCGCAGGCCCAGCTCCCGCCTCGGTCGATGGAGCGGCCGATTGGTCAAGCACGGAGAGCTCCCGAAGCGTGCGCGCCCCGTCGAGATCGGACAGCATCTGGTCGGCGTTTGCAGCCGATACGACCCTTCCAAGAGACTCCATTGAGGACGCCTCGGAATCGGCCCGCTCGGCATCACGAACTCCGTCGTAGCTCGCACCGGCGAGCGTCAGCCACGGAGCGAGGTACTGTAGCTCCTCAAGATGTCCTTCGCAGTCAGCCTTCAAGGCCTGGGCCAAGGCTCTCAGGTTCTCGTCCATTCCCGTCATCGATTCAGCAATCCTAGCCGCCTGCTGCCCAGCATTCCTGAGCAATGCAAATGCTGAGCGCAGTCCGGAGGGCGCCGCCTTCAACTCGGCATCGAGCCTTGCGAGGGCCTCGCTCTCAGGCGCATGCTCCATAAGTACCCCAACGGTGTCGCGGAGGCCGGCGAACACCTGCGGCGTGAATACCTTTTCATCTGGCAACTCCCTCAGACCGGAACTGAAGGTAAGCAGGTGTCCGGCGAGGTTGCCGCTGTCCACACTCGATACATAAAGAGGGAGAAGCGGCTTGAGGGAGCGGGTCTCGTACCAATTGAAGAAATGCCCGCGATATTTCTCGAGACGCTTCATCGTCGCAAAGGTGTCCTTGGAGCGCCGGATCAGTTGGCCCGCGGAAATGTATCCCATGTCCCTGGCGGCCAGATTGGCCAGCAGGGCGAGGCCCATGTTCGTTGGTGATGTCCTCGAGGCGATCCTCGGTGTCGGAACCTCCTGGAAGTTGTCTGGCGGCAGCCAGTTGTCCCGCGCCGAGACAAAGGTCTCGAAAAAACGCCATGTCTTGCGGGCTGTCCGCCGGAGGAACGCCAACTGATCGCCATTGAGTTCCGGAGCCGGAGCGACGATAGGCTGGCTAATCCACCAAGCCACCCAGGGTGCTATGAGCCAGAGGCCGAGGATCGGAAGAGAAAACGGCAGTTGCGCCGGCCTCAGCAAGGAAATGAGGAACCCACACGCCAAGGCGACCGCCGGCGACATCCACATTGCTGCGAAGAAGCCTGCAAGGCCCGGGCGCAACATCTGCTCTGCATCACTTGACGTTCGCCATTCAAGCAGTCGTTTGTGCGTCACAAGCACCCGCACCAGCGTCCTGCCTATAGCATCTGTGCTGACAAAGGCGTCGTAGGGAAGAAATGCCAACGTGAGGAGAACCTGGCAGAGCTGGCGCCCACAGGATAGCGCCGCGCCTCGCAGGTGCAACGCAAGCGGCATGTCGGATGGCTGCCGCAAGGCATTCACGACAACCGACAGCAGTCCGGGAAGCACGATTATCACAAGCACCAGCAGCGGGCCCTTGGCTCCGAGACCAGGTAACAGCAACCAGCTTCCCAGAAGGAGGAGCACCAAGGCTGCCGGCACGAGGCTCCGCCTCAGGTTGTCGAAAATTTTCCACTGAGACAAAACGGATAGCGGATTGGCTATGCGCCGCGCGTCTGGCCCGGGAACCCGAGGAAGGAGCCACATCGTGATCTGCCAGTCGCCGCGGATCCACCTGCGCCGGCGGTCTATGTCCACATTGTAGCGAGACGGGTGCTCCTCGTAGAACTCCACGTCGCTTACCAAGGCGGAACGCGCATGGCATGCTTCCAGCAGGTCGTGGCTTAAGATAGTGTTCTCGGGAAAACGCCCATTCATTGCCCTCTCGAAGGCATCCACGTCGTAAATCCCTTTTCCAATGAACGAGCCCTCCTGGAATACATCCTGGTATACGTCCGAGACCTCCCGCGTGTAAGGATCAATTCCCACGGTTCCCGCAAGGAGCCTCACGAACCAGGACCTCCGCGCGCTCGGCAGGCTGACGCCCACGCGCGGTTGAAGGATGCCGTATCCTTCGGTCACCACCCCGCGGGCGGGATCGAACACCGGGCGGTTCAACGGATGCGCAATCGTGCCCACCAGATGGCGGCCCGCATCTCGGGGAAGCTGTGTATCCGTGTCGACTGTGATCACGTACTTGATGGCCGGGAAAATCGAGGTCGCACCTACGATCACCGAGAAGCGGTCGAGGCCAATGCCCCGTAGCAGCCCGTTGAACTCCGCAAGTTTTCCCCTTTTCCGCTCGTACCCCATCCACAACCCCTCGCTGCTGTTCCATCGGCGGGGCCGATGGAGCAGGAAGAACAGGTCGGGCGTGTCTGACCGGTATCGCTGGTTCAGCATTTCCACCCCTGCCTTCGCCCTCTGTACCAACAGCTCGTCACCGGGCATGATCTCCTCGGGAGCGTCTCCAAAATCGGTCAGCAGGGCAAAATAAAGGCAGTTGTCCCGGTTAGAGAGGTGATGAATGGCAAGGGTCTCTATCAGCCGGTCAATGCCGTCCAGGCTCGTCAGCATGGTGGGAACCACAACCATCGTACGGCAATCCGGCGCAATGCCGTTGGTGAAATCCATGCGTGGGAGCCTCCGGGGCTTCACAAGCAGCATGGACAGCCAGTTCATCAGGGCCACGGCCAGCTGGCTCGCGCAGACTGCGAAGACCAGCGTCATCAATATCGGCTGCCAATGGAACCAGCCTGGCACCCGGGCGAACTCGGAAAACCAAAGTGCGGCGCCCAACGTGATGGCCACGATTCCTCCGACATAAAACCCCAGGGGAAAACGATGGATGCCTTGCTCGATAACCCTCCTCCAGGGCAACCGCTCCAAACCTACACTCCGCCCAAGAAGCGGCTGGCCTTTGTCGATCAGGAAGAATCCAACGTGGGCGGTCCGGTCGCCGATACCCAGCCGACGGGCGCTCTCTTCAGCAAGGCGCACCGCGCCGCGCGCAACGTCGGCCTCGGTGGTCTTGCTGTACCGTGCGAGGAATTCGACCGCATGGCGGTAGCGATCGCGTGTCGAGAAATCCATCTTCCCGTAGACGCCAGCCGGGTCCGAAAGAAGAGTCGCCTCAACTAGGCTCAGCTTCTCCACGAATTTCTTCCAGTCCGTTGCGCTCAGAAGGCGAAGGCTTGCGATGCTGTGGCTGACGGAAACCTGGTCGGCGGCCTGGCTTTGGCTCTCAAGCTGCACCAACTGCTCGATGGACAAGCCCTGCTCGGTCAGCTGTTGGTCGATCCAGCTTCGGGCAATGTGCAATACGGGACTCTGCCGCGACAGACGCCGGCTAAACTCCGCGACGAACGAACTGGACCAAGGCAGGTCTGCCTTTGCCATGTCCGCCACGATAATGACAAGACGCGACGGGTTCTTCTCCGCCATCTCCTGAAGTCGGTCCACCCATAGGCCCGCCATGTCCCTATCCTGGCGGGCCAAGGCCAGCCGTGTTGTGATGCGTTGGAGGTTCTCGATGAGGCCCAGCCGCAGCATGATGGGTATGGCCCAGAGCTCGCCCAGCCGCAGGCTGTCCACCGTCTGGTATGCGGCGACAAACGCGCTGAGTGGACCCGGATCAATCTGCGCGTCCACGTGCGAAATCAGCTCGAGCACGATGTCGTAGACCCGAGGAAGTCCGGCGCTTGGGCCGTTGAGCAAGCGGGGGAGTTCCCTGCTATAGCCGCGAGGCAAGTGCCTCCGGGCCATCTGTATCTGCTCCTCAATTAGGTAGAAGTTGTCGAGGAGCCATTCGGCGGCCGGGGTGATGCGCCTGCTCGAATCCACGGCAATCGTGGCACGGTTGAAGGCACGGATTCCCAGCTCGTTCTTGTCCAGCTGTGCCAGCAAAGCATTGGAGCCGCGCCGAGTGACCGTCCTGTGATGTGCCGCCAGCTCCCGGGCATGTCGGGCAAGTTCTTCAACGCTGAACAGCTCCGCCCGCAGAGGAGCCTCGCTCGCACGCAGGTGCGGGCGCGTCCTGTTCGCTACCCAAGCCGTCCAGTTTGGCGTAAGCCTCCGCATATTTGGTTGGTTCTTTTCAGATTAAATTCTAGCCCTTGGCCCACTGCGAAACCCATCCCTTCGGCCGATCAGCGTCTGCCATTTGATCCTTAAGCTAAGCCCAGCCCGTGGGATGCGAGTTACCACGGCAGGCCGTGATGTCCGCGTCCGGAAGTTGCGGGAGGGAAATGCAAAGATCGGCCAGCAAACGGGGTCTTTTCTATGACCAAGCGGTACTATTGTGCGCCTTCGCCATGGGAACCAATATGGGGTGTTCCCCCAACCCCCTGCCGTGGTCGCCTGTTGGGGTGCTCGCTAACCCTGGCTGCGGTCCGTGTATGCGGATCCACAGGCGCCACAGCCCCGGCTAGGGTTAAACCCCATTGTTTGCATGGAGCCAGGAGCGCATCCTTGCCCTCCAATGAACGCCACACACTCGCAGAACCACGTCGATCATCGGCCCACAGAGCCGTGGCGTCCGGCAAAGCCGGAGATAGTTGGTGCGTCGCCTTCCCGGTCGGGCACCGAACCTTCGGGACGCGGCGCCGCAGCCATACCTAGCAAAAATCCGAAGTCCGCATCACCGCGCAAGAAACGGACTCCGGCGAACGGAACCCGTTTCATATTCTACGCCAATCCAACGGTCACCCTCCTCTGCATGTCCCAAGAGGCCTTGAAGCCCCAATCCCTCATGTCCGCCGCGCAACTCACGGGGGTCCACCCAGAAATGCTTCTGTATTACTGCCGACTCGGCCTCCTAGGCCAGCAGCGTTCCACGGACAGCAACGAACCCAGTTTCGACGCCGAAGCGCTCCATAAAGTTAGGCGAATCGAGCATTACCGCCGACACCTCGGCATCAGCAGGCGCTCACTGCCGCTCATTTTTGGTCTCTGGCACAATGGGGAGTTCCTGAACATCGAGCTCGCCTTCATGCCGCCGCCCATATCTGAGGCGGCGCTGGAACAGTCGCCGTGGATCCAAAAAAGCCTCGGCCCGGTCACGGCGGATCCATTCGTCCGAACCTAGTCCGCCATGGGGCCTTAGACACGGTCAGCGGCCTTCGCGCGGTTCACCGCGAATGGCGGCCACGACGCCGCCTAGGCTGCGTTGCCTTGGATTACGGGCGTCTTCTCGGCTGAAAATATGACCGCCAATAGGGTTTCACCCCATAGCCCCAGCCGGCCTGTTGGGAGCATCCTGATGACTTGGTGAGGCCGGTCGCTACCACACGCGGAGTTCAACCGCCGCCCGCCACAAACCTGATCCAATATGAAGTCGATTTCCCAGCTTTCCGGTGCGCACCTGCGCACCTACCAAACGATCTTTCATCATCCAATCACACACAACTTGGACTGGCGCCAGGTGCGCGAGCTGTTGAAGGCCGTCGCCGATGTCGTCGAGGAGTCGAATGGCAATCTCAAGGTGACGCGCAACGGCCAGACCCTCGTCCTGCAGCCCAACCACGCTAAGGATGTCGACGAGTCGTCCATGGTCATGGACCTGCGCCACTTCCTAGAGCGCTCGGAGGCGCCCGATCCAAAGGCAAATGGCAATGGCGCGCATTGGCTGGTCGTGATCGACCACCAGAAGGCCCGGATATTCCAATCGCAGATGCACGGAGCGATTCCCGAGAACATCATGCCCCACGAGCCCGACGAGTTCTTCCGCCACGCCCACCATTCCAAGGAATTCTCGCGAGGCCAGGAGAAGCCGGACCCGAACAGTTTCTTCGGCCCTCTGGCCAAAGCGCTCCAGGCGCCCGGACCGATCCTCATCTTCGGAACGGGAACTGGCACGAGCAGTGAGATGGATCAGTTCTGTGCGTGGCTAAAGCTCAATCACGCAGACTTGGAAAGCAGGGTCATCGGCCGCGTTGCTGTAGACGAGCACCACCTGACGGAGAACGAGCTTCTCGCGAGTGCGCGGGAATTCTACGCAGGCCTAGCGAAGGCCACGCCATGAAAACCATGAAGGCCGTGTGCATTTATGCCTATGGCGGCCCGGAAGTCCTCGTCTACGAGGACGCGCCCCGCCCCCACCCCGGAGATGGCGAGGTGCTCGTCCGCGTTCATGCCGCCGGGATAAACCCGGTGGACTGGAAGGTCCGAGAAGGCCATCTCAAGGAGATGCTGCACCACACGCTGCCGCTGGTGCTTGGTTGGGACGTGTCGGGTGTCGTGGAGGCTGTGGGAACAGGCATCCGCCGGCTTAAGGTAGGCGATGAAGTGTTCAGCCGCCCTGACATCTCCCGCGACGGGGCCTACGCCGAATTCATCGCAATTAGGGAATCCGAGGTAGCTCTGAAGCCACTGTCGATCGACCATATTCACGCTGCGGCACTTCCCCTCGCCGGATTGGCCGCATGGCAGGCTCTTTTTGTAGCAGGCGGTCTGGCCCACGGCCAGCGCGTCCTGATTCACGCGGCCGCCGGAGGGGTGGGAAGCCTCGCCGTGCAGATGGCCAAATGGAAGGGGGCGCATGTGATCGGCACCGCGTCTGCCAACAACCACGCCTTTCTAGTCAAGATCGGGGTCGACCAGGCGGTCGACTACCAAACCGAGCGCTTCGAGGACGTTGTGCAGCCTGTGGACATGGTGCTCGACACAGTTGGCGGCGACGTTCAGGAGCGCTCATGGAAGGTGCTCAAGAAAGGTGGCATCCTCGTGTCATTGGTCAGCCCGCCCAATTCGGACACCGCGGTTGCGCACGGGGTGCGGCAGGCCTTCGTCTTCATCGAGCCCAACGCCGGTCAGCTGGCCGAGATATCAAAGCTGGTCGACGCCGAGGTACTTAAGGCAATCGTCGAGACCATCCTTCCGCTTTCTGACGCCACCCGAGGCCAGGAGCTGAGCGAACGCGGGCACACGCGTGGCAAAATCGTGTTGCGAGTGGTATAATACGGGCAAAGCCCTCCGCATGGCCGTTAAATTCCAGGATTACTACGAGACCTTGGGGGTAGGCCGTTCCGCGACCGCAGAGGAGATCAAGGCGGCCTTCCGAAAGCTCGCCCGCCTCTATCATCCCGACGTCGCAAAGAACAAGGTTTCAGGAGAGGCCAAGTTCAAAGAGATAAATGAAGCCTATGAGGTACTAAGCGATCCGGAGAAAAGGCGCCGATACGACGAGTTGGGCGCCAATTGGCAGGAGAGCGCGAATGGACAGGCCGCACCCGCCGATGGGTGGCGGGGCGGGGAGCGGGCGGGCCGGGGCGCACCAGGCTTTGAATTCCACGGTACCGGCTTCAGCGATTTCTTCGAATCCTTCTTCGGCGGCGGTCGCGCCGGATTTCCCTCCCAGCCGGATCGTGGCCAGCCGCCGGAGGGAGACATTGAGGATTTTCCCCACCAGGGCCAAGACGTCGAAGCCGACCTTCTGGTCACGCTCGAAGATGCCCTTCACGGCTCACGGAAGACCGTCACCTTGCGCCGCCCAGCGGGCGATGGCCGGAGCGAGCGCACAGACACCTATCGTGTCCGGATCCCCCCGGGCGTGCGCGACGGCCAGCGGATTCGCTTGGCCGGTCAAGGCGAAGAGGGTCTCGGAGGCGGGTCTCCGGGCGACCTGTACCTGCGGGTGCGCTTCGCGCGCCACCCGGATTTCAGCGTTCATGCGTCCGATCTCTCCTGCGACCTCGATCTAGCGCCATGGGAGGCGGCCCTCGGGGTGAAGACGACCATTCCCACCCTTGACGGACCGACCTCGCTGCGCGTGCCGGCGGGCACCGCCGCCGGCACCCAGCTTCGACTGCGCGGGCTCGGCCTGACCCGGGAGGACAAGACGCGCGGCGACCTGTTCGCCACTGTCAGGATTCAGATGCCGGACTCGGTCTCTTCCGAGGAGAAGGGCCTGTGGGAGCAACTGGCCCGAGTTTCAACCTTCAAGCCAAGAGGCGAACCATGAGTGACTTCAATTCCGAGAGGCGCTACCCACTCGTGCTGGTCGAACTTCGCGAGACGGGTCCCTTGACCCACAGCCTAGAGGACGCCTCCCGCCTAGCGGGGATACATCCCGACCTGCTCCTGCACTACTGGCGACTTGGCCTCTTCCGAAGGCCCATGGAGACACCGGAGGGTGAACCGGTCTTCGATGATGACTCAATCTACGAATTGCTCCGGTTCGAGCGCTTCCGGCGCCATTCTGGCATGGACCGCCGAACCGCGCGGTTGATCTGCGGTTTGTTGGGTGAGGTCGAGCGGCTGCAGGCTGAGCTGCGTTTCCGGCGCGGCCCATAGGCAGGGCCCTCAGCGGGCAAATGACGGTTCGCGACGCCCCATGGGGTCCCCGCCCAACGCCGAGTGCGGCAAGGGGCGAACCGACACCCGATGTGCCCCATCGCGTTCTTGGCAACCCCGAACCGCCTAGGGTTTCACCCCATATGCAGGGGGCTGAGAACAGTCTAATCTCATGCGGCCAAGGGCTGCATTTGCGCCGGCTTCCCGGTTCGCAAGCATGGCAACGTCTCCGACCGCCCTCACGGCAAGCCTTGCACAACCTCCTATAGACCATGAATGACAGACTCGACACCTTGCTCGACCAGATACGGCAACTTGAAAGAGAGCTGATTCACGAGACCCAGAAGAAGGAGGAGGAATTCTGCTACAAGATGAAGGACCGGAAGGCCCACTTCACCGAAGCTGCCAGGGCGAAACACAAGGAGCTGCGGGTCGGGTTCCATCGCTATCTACTGCACTCGCGATTCCTCGTAATCATCACCTCGCCGGTCATCTGGATGTGCGCGATACCCATTTTCTTATGCGATCTTGTCGGCACCATCTATCAGGCGATCTGTTTCCCGATCTATGGCATTCCTAAGGTCAAACGAAGGGACTACATCGCGTTTGACCGCCATCATCTCACATACCTCAACCTGGCCGAGAAGCTGAACTGCGAATATTGCGCTTATGCAAATGGCATTCTCGCCTATTTCACGGAAATCGCCGCGCGGACGGAACAGCACTGGTGTCCCATCAAGCATGCGAACTGCTCGAAATGCGCTCACAGCCGCTACAAGAAGTTCGTCAACTTCGGAGATGCGGAGGGATACCGCAAGCACGTCGAGAAAATCCGCCGGTCGTATGAAGACATTACGTCGCCCGCGGAAGCTGGGGCAGCAGCCGAGGCGCCGAAAAACCCCAGCCCGTGATTCAGGCCTGGTTCGAGGTCAGGGACCCGGCGCCCGTGGGGTAAGCCGTCCGGCCCGGCACCTATTTTTTCGTCTCAAGCTGGGCGATCAGCTTCTCGTCCTTATCCAGTCTTGCCTGAAGGTCGGACACCTGGGCCTTGGCATCCGCCAACTGGGCCTGGAGTTGCTCGGTGTCAGCCAAGGCCTTCGTCAGCTGGGTCTGCAGCACCGTAACCTGGGAGTGGGCGACCTCCACCTCCCCCTGGCGCTTGATTGAGGCAACCTTGGCATTCTCCATCTGGGTCTGGAAGTCGGTGGCTATGACCCTGGACTTTTCCAAATCGGCCTGGAGCTCGACATCCCCCGCCTTGATCTTGTCCAACTCGTCCTGGCGCAGCACGGACTCAGCCTTCACTTCGTTCATTCGCTTCTGGAGCTTGGCTGCGGAAGCCGTGTCCCCCGCTACTTGCGTCTGCAGCACGACCACGGCGGCTTGCGCTTGGTCCAGCCGGTTTTGGCTTTGCGTGAGAGCCTGGTCCCGGTCGCCTATCTGGATCCAGAACAGGACCGCGACAATCAAAAGGATTACGGAAAGCGCCCCGAGAGCCGTAGCCAAGATAGGGACCTTATGCAGATCCATGCCTGCGACTTCGGCATCGGCAGGACCGTCGTCGCGGTCCTTCGTCTTCGAGGGGAGAATGGCAGGTGCCGCCGGCTTGACTGTACCGGGAGGGATGGTGGCAGGCGCCGCCGGTTTGGGGGTGTTGGGAATCGGTGTGTCAGACATGGCGAGGCAAAGCTACTCCAAGACCGGGTCCGGCGATATGGGGTGGTTAACCCAAGAGGGCAGGGAGAGGTCGGCGGCGTCCGCATGGCGCGCCCAAAAGCCAGGTCTCGCAACCCAGGCCCCGCAGGGGCGCGGCTTCAATCGGGTGTGGCCCAGCTAAACCGAGGTCGTCTCCTTGCCCGCCGGCATCGGGAACAACTCCTCCAGTTCCTCCATCACCGCGTCGCTGTTCAAATCCATGCGGGAGAGCGGTTCAGCCGGTGCGGCCAGATCCGCCCTGCCCTGCGCCGCGCGCATGACGCTGTGCAGCTGTCGTTCGGCTTCGAGCCACAACTGCTCGTCAATGCCCGTCGGGCAGCCCCTCTGTCTCCACAAGATCTCAGCCTCCACTGAGATCTCTTCGTGCGTTGGAATCAGGCTCGGGCTGGCTAGATATGGCGATGATGCTCCAGGAGTTTCAGTCTTTGTTTTAGTGCTCATATTGGATCGGAGGGATAGCGAGGATCGCCTTCAATGCGCGCGCGCTCCCGGCATTCTCGAAGGGGTCATGGGCTTTCATAATAACCCGAAGGGCAAAACGATGGGCCACAAGCTGCTTCGGCTTTAAACGGCGGTCGACGGCCATGCGCAGCAGCGGTGGCTTCTCTATGTCCTCCAGCTTTATGCTTCCCGGAGCGTCGTAAACCAGAGCCTCCATTGTATAATCTTCCTAGATTGATGTGTTAGGCGGAAAGGCCAGATCCACTGCGGACGCGGCTTCATCAGGTGGCACCCCGATATGGGGATCGAGGGTACGTTGCCTGGCAGCGATACGCCGCTGCCCATCTGGATTGGCCAGATGGGCAATCCAATCTCCCCGAATCGTTGTCGTTCAATGCGGGGAGCGCTGCAGATCGGGGATCGAAGTTCAGGGCCGCGAACGACCCATCAGGCGTCGTTCACCGATTCAATTCCAATAGCCTTCGTAGAACCGGTAGGCATTGCCCTGCTGTTCCCAGCGCGGAGCAACCCATACTGAGCTGGAGCTCGGGGGCAGTTCCCAATGTCCGGCCATCCACTCGTACCGATCGTTGCGCCAGGTCCAGTAGCCGGCAAGCCAAACGTGCTGCGGCGTCGGCTGGGCGAGCACGAGATCCTGCTGTGGCCCGGGAGGGGCCTGGGTCACGATGATGGTGCTCACACCGGGGGTTGCGTTCGATGTCGCGGCATAGGTCGGACTCGCCACTGCCGCCGGGGTGCTCACCACTGTCGTCGTTGTCACTGCCTTGCTCGGCCCAGCCGGAGGCGGGGCGGAGACCAAGTGCGACTCGGGTTCTGAGGCACAGCCGGCAAGAACGAGACCGAGGGCGCCGCAAGATGCGATCACCGTGACGATCTGCCGAATTGTGCGAAGGGAGGACGCTGGAGAAACAATATCTAGCTTTGGATTTCGCATGATTTGAACTTACTCTGATACCGGCTTGGAAACCATGGGGTATACAACCCAACATTCGGCCATAACTTGGATATGCACCCCACCATGAACATCACATCAGGGATATTTGGTCCCATCGTTCTGGCCTGCGCATACTGCGCCCAATACTGGGCGAACAAATGCTGCGACGAACTTGAGGAGATTAAGGAAGCGCTGAAGAAGGCCGGCTAACCCGTTCTGTGGTTGTCTCCCAGGATGCGCAACCGACTGGAGCCAACGCTCGCCTCCAGCACGGTTCCTGCGAGGCAGGAGTCGCGCCTGTCTTCGGACCTATCGCATCGCCAAAGGGATTTGCAGGGACATCCAGGCGATGCCCAATCAGAAACCGGCAGTGCCGACAACGGGAAGGCTCCTAATCAGGGCCGTCTCGGCGACTCATCTGCGGCCGCCGCCGCCAGGGTGAACCCCGCCGCCACCCCCGTGGCCGCCATACCAGCCCCGACCCCCGCCATCGACCCAGACATCGTCCTGAAACCACACGCCGCTTGGTCCGTAGTAGCCACCCCCGCCGCCGCCGCCAACATAGCCAACGCAGCCGTTCCAGACGAATGGCATGCCGACGAGCATCAGGGACAAGAGAAGTATTTTGCGTGTATGTTTCATGGGCTGTTGGCGGGATTTGCAGTGTCGATGTATTCGACGAGGCCGAGTGTGCCGCCGGTGGAATCGAGGATTATCGCAAAGCGGCTTCCAAATTCTACGGAGTGCGGCGCGAGCAGGACCTCGCCCCCGAGGGACGGAACCTTTTCCAGTGTCTTGTCGAGGTTCGCGACTCGAATGACGCCGAGCCAGCTGGGCTTCACGTCGTCGCCTTCAGGCAGTGGAGCCACGCCGCCGCGTGCCAATCCGGCGCTCGATAGGACGAAGTCGCTCTTCCGGTCCGACTTCGTCTCGTTCGCCACGTCGTAGCCTAGGACATTGTGATAAAAGTCAGTCGCGGCCTTCGGGTTTTTCGCGTAGAACTCGAACCAGTTCCAGGCACCCGTCTTCGTCTGGTTGTCGGGCGTGTCTCCCGAGGTGGACTGGAGCAGTCCGATGGGGATGCCGTCCGGATCCGAAAAGATCGCCTGGTAACCCCTGTCGGGGAAATTGCGAGACGGAGCCCGCACTGTTCCTCCGTCCTTGGTGGCGGCCGCCAGCGTGGCGGCGATGTCGGTCACGGCGAAGTAACCTATCCACCGGGAGGGGTGATTTGACCCCTTCACGGTACGCGGGGACAATCCAGCGACAGGCGTGCCGCCGTCGCTAAAGACAACGTAGCCCTTGCCTTTCTGCTCAAGCGAGGCGGCGGTCCAGTCAAAAAGTCCGCAGTAGAATTTCGTGGCCCCGTCGGGATCGGCTGTGAACAGGTCGGCCCAGACGAGCTTGCCGGGGATGTGCTCCGCCGTCGCAGGCGCATTGAGCGGCGGAAACTTGGCGGCGTGGACTGAGACGGGAATGACTGCGGCCAACAGGGCCGCGGCGATTGAAAGAGGAGCAAAACGTAGAATCGGTTTCATTTTTGTTTCGTTGGCGAGCGGGTCTGCGGAAGGGACCGTACAGTAGGGGCGTAGATCCAGTAATGGGGTGTTACCCACATCCCGGCTCGAGTCTTCGGGAAGGTCCGTCGGCGGAGCGCCTGCGCCCACGAGGGAACCAAGGGTTCAGGAGGTGCGCGTGGAATTCATCTTGTCCACGGCGAGCTGGGAGCGGTTCCAGGCCTCGCCGATCTTCTCCTTTGCGTCATCCCAGGCTTCCGGAGTCGTCACGTTCGCGAGGGTGTGCATTCTGTCCGTAAACAGGGATCGACACTCCTCAACGTCCTTCATCGCGAGGTCCCAATCACTCGTGTCCGTGGTCATTCCCGCACGTCGGGCCCTGAGTTCGCTGATCTGCTCATCCAGCCTGGCGTTCATCTTGGCCACCCCGCTGGAGAAATGGGTCCGCTGGCTGTAGGTGTCGCCCTTGATGTCGCTCCAGAGGTGATCGTTGGAGGAATCAACGCCGTCGACCCCCGCGTAGGCCTGGAGGGCTCCGAGGACGAAGGCCCAGGATCCCAGCACAAGCGCTAGCTTCCGTAGGCACAGAATCGTCTTCATGCTCCACTATACTGCCCGGGCCCTCCTGATTCCATGGGGCAACAACCCCATGCCGCGGGCCTCGAACCCACGGGCGCACTCGGCGTACCCATCTAATCTGGTTGCCTGACAGAATCGATCCACCCCTTGCCCTTCCTTCCTCACGGAGCGACGGTGCCCGCTGCGGGAAGGCGCGGGCTGGGAGCGGGTGCACATGGAACCAAGGGCAAACATGAAACCAAGGAAAATATACGCGTTAACCGTCGCCAAGAAGGCATGGGTCGCTGAGATCCCGATAATAGTCGTGCAGATTCCGTGGGACCAGTTCTCGGCGGCCGGCGGCCCGGAAGCCTATACCTGCCTGGTTGAGCAGCCGGGCGTGCACGCTGTCATCGTGTCCAGGCCTCCCGGCGGCCAATGGGTCAGTTCCACCAAGATAGAAAAGGAATGGAGGGCCATCTGCGAGGCGACCCCGTTGGATTCCCTCGAATGGCACACGATGGCCGTCGAGGCGGACCATTACCCTTGGGAGCTTTTTGGCCAACGAGGCTGAGCGCCGCCCCAGGGGGGGGGCGGACGCCCGTCGCGGAGCCCGGCTGCCGGGTCCTAGTTTCCTTTCGTCAGCGAAACTTGGGGATGCTGGACCGTCCAGTGGCCGGTGGGAACGCTGCCGACTTGCGCCTCCTCGTTCAGGGCGATGGACAACGCCCCGCCTGTCCCTCCCTCCAGGGAGACATTCCAGCCGTCGAGAACCAGCGCAGGCTGCTCGCCGCCGAGGTCCTTTGCCGCCGCTTCAACCGAAATCGTCCGGCTCTCACCCGGCAGCAGGCTCACATAGTTGTCGCTGTAGTAGGCGGGCAGGACCCGCTCCTGGGTTGCCTTGCGCCGCAGCTGAACATGGGCCATGAGCGCCACGGAGCGTGTGGGGTTGGTCAGGGTGACATCGAGGAGGCACTTTCCCCCCGTATTGCGGCACGCAATCTCGGCGCGGAGCGGTACCGTGGGCATGCCCTCAAGGGGCGAGAGCCTGTCCGGGTGGTCGGGGGAGGCCCTCCAGTAGAAATTGTCGGACACGGCGGCGCCGGCAGCGTCCACGAGCACGAGCTTCACGAAGTGCACCGGCGAGAGTCCTTCCGGAAACGCGATGGCTCCAAGGTCGGTCGCAGCCGTCTCCGCAGCGTTCACGGGGATGCGATTCTCGAGCTTGAGCGTGCCGTCCATGTTGAACACCCGGACCCACGCGCTCAGGCCCGAAAGCCTCGCGGAGGTGTTGTTGATCACCATCACGTGGAAGTTGCTCTCGTTCATCTGGACGTGCACGGGCTCGCAGGCCTTGCGCACCGCGAAGAAGGAGGACAGAGGCTCGAGCTCGTAGCTGTAGATCTGCCACACGAAACTCGGCTGCGCCGCGTTGCTCATCCATGTCAGGACGCCCGTGCAGGGCTTGAACAGCTCAGCGAACCTTCCCTCGTACATGGCGCGGAACGCCTCGTAGTTCGCAAGCTGGGCCTTGCGGACAAAGTCGGGCAGGTTGGCGACTGTTCCGTAACGCGTGGCGATGATGTCGGGATAAAGCTGGCCGGGGCGGCTCGCCTCCTGGGCCCCGTGGCAGAGGTCGTGCTCGGCCCAGGCGTCGTCGACGCTCTCCCAGTCCTTCTGGGGCAGCATCGCGTGGACGGACTCGATGGTCGGCACCGATACGCTGCCCGTCTCCGTCTTGAACGCTGTGTCCACCTTGTAGAACTCGCGCGGCTCGCGCCAGAAGTAAGGCCCGGCGGAGCGGACGCCGCGGCCGTCCGCAGAGTTCCGGTGATAGAGGCGGGCGGGGTCCAGCTCGGCCGCGATCTTCTGGATGCCGACGTCGACCTCCTCGGGCGCGGGGTCGCTCTCGTTGCGGCCGCACCAGATCGCGATCGAGGGGTGGCTGCGGTAGCGCAGGATCTTTTCGCGTACGTTGTCCAGGTAGGTCGGGATGTCGACGACGTTGGGACCGTCGGCTTTGTTGGGCTGGAAGAACTCGTCCCACACCATGATCCCGTACTTGTCGCAGAGGTCGTAGAAGTCGTCGCTCGTGCTCTGACCGACCCAGTTGCGGATCATGTTGTAGTGCGCCAGCTGGTGGAAGCGGACCTGGGCGTCGAGGCGCTCGCGCGGGATGCGCTTCATCGCCTCGTCCATGCCCCACGCCCCACCCTTGCACATGACGCGGACGCCGTTGACGGAGATCGTGAGGTTCGGGGAGTCCGCAACTTCATAGGTGTACTTGCGGATGCCGAAGGTCACCTCCTTGGCGTCCGAGGCGCCGTCCGCGACGTCGAAGCTGAGCCGCATCACGTAGAGGTTCTGGGGGCCGTAGCCATTCGGCCACCAGAGCAGTGGATGGCTGACGCGCAGCTGCGGCAGTTCACTGGGGGTCAACCGGATCGTGCGGGACTCGCCGGCCTGCAGCGTGACCGGGTACTCGAAGCTGACGTCGCCAAAGGAACCCCTGAGGATCCCGCTTTGAGGCGCACCCGAGACGTTGCGCAGGGAGGCCTGGACCGCCAGGTCCGCCCTGTCGGCCTGCGGCAGCCTGAGGTCCGAGTTCACCAGCGGGTCGCGCAGCACCACGGGCCCGGTGGACGACAGCTCCACTCCCTGCCAGAGTCCGATGTCGCGGTCGCGGATCCCCGGGATCCAGTCCCAGCCCATGGTGCAGAGGAAGGTGGCACCATCCTCGGAGAGGATGCCCCCGTTGGGGCCTGTGCCGAACTGCACGGTCTTCTCGTTGGGGACGCCGGGGTGCGGCGGGGGAAACACGTGGACCGCGAGTGCCGCGGCCTTGCCGGCCTCGACAAGGGGGGTGATGTCGAAGACCCCTCGCGCGAAGGCGCCCTTCACGGTGCCCACGTCGTGTCCGTTCACCCACACCTCGGCGGTGTAGTTGATGCCCTTCAGGTTGAGCCAGACGTGCGTTCCGGCGTACGAGCCCGGAACCGTGAACTGCGTGCGATACCAATACGACGTGCGGCAGAGGCTGTCGGGAATCCTGTCAGGGCGGTTGTTCTCTCCGTACAGCGGCTCGGGGTAGGTGCCGTCGTTCACGAGGCTCGTCAGTACGGTGCCCGGCACGGCCGCGCGGTGCCAGCCCTGCGTCGGGTAGCCCACCACGGCGACCGTCTCGCCGCCCTGGGGGACCTTGGCGGCGTCCTGGAGCTCCCACCCGCCGAGGGATTGCCTCTCCGGAACGGGGGAGGCCCTAAGGGCGGGAGCGAGGCATAGCGACGCCGCGGCAACGCCGAGGGCGGCCCTGCGCACGAGGGTGGATAGGGGAATATTCATGGGAAATAAGAAAGATTGGATCCCTCGCCGTCCTATGGGGACGCCTTGGGTTGCGATGCCTGGGCCGGGAGGATCAGGCTCCTGGCGCGAGGGCCCGGTTGCCGATCTTGTGCCCCTTCCATCCGTAAAAGGCGACGTAGGCGTAGGCGACAAGCGGGACGATGAAGGATACCTGGAGGTTCGCGATGTCGGCGATGTGCCCCTGGAGCGGCGGCAGCAGCGCGCCGCCAAGGATGGCCATCACGAGCAGCGAGGAGACCTGGCTCTTGTAGACTCCCATGCGATCGAGCGCCAGGGAGAAGATGTTGGGCCAGCCGATGGAGGTGAAGAGGCCGATTCCGACGATACACCACATCGCAAGCTTGCCCCCGAAGAGGATGGCAAGAAGAAGAAGCACCGTGATCGTGGCCGAGAAGATCAGCAGCGTGCGGCCGGCGAGCGCCTTGCCGAACTGGAAGAGCACCCAGCAGAGCACCAGGAACGGAAGGTAGTTCTTCACGACGTCCCACCCGCGCAGGGCGCCCAGGATCGCGAACGCAACCAACGGGATGGCGATCAGGAAGGCCTGCTTTTTCAACGGCTTCATCTCGCTCAGCTCCACCGCCCCCATGAAACGGCCAATCAGCATTCCGCCCCAGAAGAGCGAGACGAACTTGCTCGCCTCCACCGGGTCGAGACCGGCGACCGATTTCTGGCCGAGAAAGTTGATGATCGAGCTGCCGACCGAGACTTCGCCGCCGACATACATGAAGATCGCAAGGACCCCCAGGACGACATGCGGGTGTTTGAGCACCCCCGTTCCGCGCTCAGCCTTGCCCTCCCCGATGTGCGGCAGGCGGGTGAAGAAAAAGGCGGCCGCCAGGACCAGGAAGACGACGCAGAACGCGATGTAGGGGACCTTGACGGACTCGGCGCCGTGGGCGCCCGTCTTGGCAAAGTACTGGAAGATGAGGTAGCCCCCGATGAGGGGCCCGATCGTCGTGCCGACCGAGTTGAACGCCTGCGCCAGATTGAGCCGGCTGGACGCGGTGCGCTCGGGCCCGAGGATCGTCACGTAGGGGTTCGCGGCGATCTGGAGCATGGCAAAACCGAGGCCGACGACAAACAAGGCGACGAGGAAAAGCGGATAGGACAGGATGGTGGCCGCGGGCCAGAACAGGGCGCTTCCGATGGCGGAGATCACCAGCCCGATGACCAGGCCGTTCTTGTAGCCGATCCGTGCGATGGGGTCCCCCGCCAGCGCGGAAATCAGATAATAGAGAAGAGCCCCGATGAAGTAGGCGCCGAAGAAGGCGAGCTGCACGAGCATCGCCTCGAAGAAGTTGAGCGTGAACGCCTCCTTGAACCTGGGTATCAGGATGTCGTTGAAGACCGTCATGAACCCCCACATGAAAAACAGCACGGTCATGACCGAGAAGGGACCGCGGTAGGTGCGGCCTTCACCGGACTGCGCTGTAGACAGGGTGTTGTTCGGGGCGCTGGGGGTTTGCACCCACCGATCTAGAAGAATCGAGACGCCCGTTGCGAGGCCAGTTTTGGAGGCCGCGCCACCCTAGCCGCTGCGCCCGTTGAGGAACCAGGTGCACATCTCGCCCTTGCCCTTCACCTCGATGGTCCCTCGCCTCTCAAGCAGGAAGGCCCCGCCCAACCGCTTGCGGGTCGCCTCCGGCATCTGGATCCGCCCGGACAGGCCGTGGGACTCCATTCGGTTGGCCGTGTTCACGACGTCGCCCCAAAGGTCGTAGAGGAATTTGCGCTTCCCAATCACGCCGGCGACGGCGGCGCCGGTGCTCATCCCAATCCGGACCTGCAGGTTATGGTGCTTCTTCTCGTTGAATCGCTTCATGAACTCATTCATGTCCAGCGCCATGTTCGCGGCGCGCTCCACGTGATCCGCCACGGGGACCGGAAGCCCCGCGACGGCCATGTAGGCGTCCCCAATCGTCTTGATCTTCTCCAGGCCCCGGGCGTCGGCGATGTTGTCAAAGCTCGAAAAAATGTCGTTGAGCACGCCCACGAGGGCCTCGGGAGTCAGGCTTTCCGAGAACCTCGTAAACTCCACGATGTCCGCAAACAGCACCGTCACCTCGGGGAAGCTGTCCGCAATCATCTCCGTGAAGCTGCCCTCGGCGACTTCGGTCCGTCCCTTCAGGCGCTCGGCAATGGCAAAGGGCAGCACGTTGAGCAGCAACCGCTCCGACAGCCGTTGCTCCAGGGTGACACGTTCATAGAGCTTCCTGGATTCGAGGTGCAGCAGGCGGATCTCCAGCATGTTGTTCACCCGCGCCAGCACTTCCGGCAGGTCGAAGGGCTTGCTGACGAAATCCTTCGCTCCGGCCCTGAGCGCGCGCAACTTATGGCCAGGCTGGGCCGTGATCACGAGAACCGGGAGATAGCCGCCCACCTCGATCTTCTTGAGGGCCTCCATGACCTCAAACCCGTCCATGCCCGGCATTTGAAGATCCAGGAGTATCAGGTCGTAGCGGTGCTTCTTGTGCAGCTCGAAGACCTTGCGTGGATCCCTTGTCGACTCGACGCAGACGTATCCGGCCCCGAGCAGCATCTGCTCCAGCAGGGTGACATTGGCCTCCTGGTCATCGACGATGAGGATTTTGGCTTTTAGGATGTCTGATGGGCTGATCACGGCTTCCGTCACAGGTCATTCGGTGTGCTCCGCGGAGGCGTGCACGAATTCCAGCGCCAAGTCCAGGGTCTCCATGAACTCCGCGACCTTGATCGGCTTGGTGAGGTATTTGAAAAACCCCGCATCGATTCCGGTCTTGATGTCGCGCGGCATCGCATTGGCGCTAAGGGCGATGACCGGGATCTTCGCCGTCATCGGATTCCTAAGCAGGACCTTCAGGGCATCGGTGCCGTTGATCCCGGGCAGGTTGATGTCCATGAGGATCACGTCCGGTCGGCATGCCCGCGCCAATTCGATGCCTAGGGTTCCATCCTCGGCAGTCAACAGCTTCAGCTCCGGCCGACGCGCGATGAGCTGCTCGACCAGCATCATGTTTGCCGGGTTGTCCTCGATATAGAGAAGCGTGCTCTTCCCGACCGCCCTGGGCCGCCGGGAAGGGCCATCTGTGGGCTCGGGGATGTCGCCCGGCAACGCGAGCCGAGCCGCGGGAAGAAGGTCCACCCAGAATTTGCTTCCGCTGCCTTGCGTGCTTTCAACACCCACCGTTCCCCTCATTAGCTCCACAAGCTGCTTCGTAACGACCAGGCCGATTCCCGTGCCGGCGATATTGGTGGTTTCTTGCCCGAGGCGGTTGAACGGCTGGAAGAGCTGTGCCATCTTCTCCGGGGCCAGTCCTCTGCCAGTATCCTCCACGCTGACGCGCGTGTGTGTCGGATCCACTTCGGAGCAGCTCACGACGACTGTCCCCCCGGCCTTGTTGTACTTGATGGCGTTGGAAAGCAGGTTGATGACGACCTGCTTCAGGCGGGTTCGATCGGCCAAAACGAACAAAGGCGTCGGAAACGTGGGATAGAAGGTGGCGACGCCATACTGCTGGGCCTGCGGCTCCATCATGGCCTGGCACTCGGCCATAATGTCCGCCAGCAACACAGGCTCGAGCGACAGCGACACCCTGCCTGCCTCGATCGCCGCGAGGTCAAGAATCTCGTTGATCAGCTTCAGCAGATGCCATCCCGCCTGGAGAATCTGCTCGATTCGCAATGCCTGGGAGGGCGTGGGCGCCGGTGAGGATGACTCCATCAGCTGGGCGAAGCCGAGGATCGCATTGAGCGGGCTGCGTAGCTCGTGGCTCATGCTCGAAAGAAAATCCGACTTGGCGAGGTTGCCCTTGTCCGCCGCGGCCTTGGCCCGCTGCAACTCGACATTCGTCTCCTGAAGCGCCTGTTCGAAACGCTTTCGCTCCGTGATGTCGCGGGCCGCCGCGAACACGCCCTGCAGCCTCCTGTCGCGGTCGTAGAAGGTGCTCGCGTTGTAGGAGACCAGCGTCTCCCTGCCGTCCCTGGCTCGCACGGTCAGTTCGTAGTCCGAGACCTTCTTCTCGATCAGCACCTGCTTGATCGACTCCTCGGCCCTTTCAGGTTCGGTGAAGAAGTTCTTCACCGATGCGCCGATCAGCTCGTCCCGGGTGCAGCCGGTGAGCGCCTCCATCTGCTTGTTGACGTCGGAGATGATGCCCGAGGGATCGGTCGTCATGATCGCGTCGATATTGGACTCGATGAGGGAGCGCGTGTAGAATTGCTGGTCGCGCAGGCGCTGATCGAGCAACTTCTGCTCGGCCTCGACCTGCTTGCGCGCAGTGTTGTCCGTGCCGATCAAGAGGTAGCCGATGATCCGGCCCTGCGCGTCCCGCAGCGCCGTGACCGACACCACCGCCGGGAAACGGCTGCCATCCTTGCGGATGTAGGTGAGTTCATAGATGTCCTCGATCCCGCGCGACGCCTTGAACACCAGCGCCTCAAACCCGGGCGTGATCGGGGTGGAAAGCTCGGCGCTCAGCGCCTTGGCGCGCGCGATCACCTCCTGGGGGTCCGAGATGTCGGCGGGGGTGATCTTGTTCATCACGTCGGCCGCCGCATAGCCCAGCATCCGCTCGGCCCCGACGTTGAAGATCTGGATCACGCCCTTCTCGTCCGTCGCGATGCTCGAGAAGTTGGCGCTGTTGAAGATCGCGCTTTGGAGCGCGCCCGCTTTCAGCAGGGCCTCCTCGGCCCTCTTGCGCGCGCTGTTGTCCGTGCCGATCAAGAGGTAGCCGATGATCCGACCCTGCTCGTCCCTCAGCGCGGTGACCGACACCACCGCCGGGAAACGGCTGCCATCCTTGCGGATGTAGGTGAGTTCATAGATGTCCTCGATCCCGCGCGACGCCTTGAACACCAGCGCCTCAAACCCGGGCGTGATCGGGGTGGAAAGCTCGGCGCTCAGCGCCTTGGCGCGCGCGATCACTTCCTGGGGGTCCGAGATGTCGGCGGGGGTGATCTTGTTCATCACCTCGGCCGCCGCATAGCCCAGCATCCGCTCGGCCCCGACGTTGAAGATCTGGATCACACCCTTCTCGTCCGTCGCGATGCTCGAGAAGTTGGCGCTGTTGAGGATGGCGTTCTGCAGGGCTCCCGTCTTGAGGACCGCCTCCTGGCGCCGAACCTCCGTGATCACCTCAACCGCGCCCGTGACGGGGGGCGGCATCGGCGAGTCACTGCCTTCGCGCGGTTGGGTTGATGGAACCATGGGGATGATTTTCCTGATTGAGAACGTGGGCTCAGTGGCTTCGTTCGCTCGAGTAGGATACCCGACGCCTGCCCCACCAATAATGAGGTAAAACCCTACCTTTGCCGGAACTGGCCCTCGAGCGGTGCGGGGCCCCGGGGACGGTGATGGCTCCATCTTGCATGGGTGCATTGCGGCGGTGCATACCCCCTCCATCTCAAGATCGGGAACCCAAACCCGTCTTGCAAGAGGCTGTCCTTTTCCGATTTTCTTGCAGGGAGCGATCCAATGATTTGGTGGATCATTTTGATATCAAATAGCTTATACATAAGCGCACAGGTGCACGCACTCCCCCCTCGGGATCGACCATTCAGGCGCTCATTTTTAAAAAATGAAGTTGCCTTTGCTTTTTAAACCATAGTATTTCTATGTACATTAAGACAGGGTGGTATGCTTCGGCATCCCGTCGCCGTCATTCCGACGACCAGGCAACTGGAGGAGGTTCGCAATCAGGTTCTCCTCCAATGTTCCCTTTATCCACACCCGTCGAAGCCCTGAGCCGCCGCAGCCCCCGCCCGTGCAACCCGTGCTCGGTGCGATGTCGCGAGGCGCATGCCTAAGACAGCATCCACCCGCTCACCCTTACCCTCGTTAGAGGAATCACATGAAAACATCTCTGTCTCTTAACTCCCTCGTTCCCGCTGCAGCGCTCCTGCTGGCCGTCGGACTGCACGCAGCCCCGGCCCTTCCCGAATCACCCAACAAGGTGGCGCCCCTCCGGGTCGGCAGCAGCGCGCCGACCCAGGTGCTCCAGGCGGCCGACGGCCCATTCGACCTCGCGCAGGCCATCAAGGACAAGCCCACCATCCTGGTCTTCTACAGGGCCAACTGGTGCAGCCTCGGCAAGGATTCGCTCAGGGAAGTACAGAAGGAGGCCCCGTTCTTCGAGGCCCTGGGCTTCCAGATCATCGCGGTCTCGACTGACACCCCGGAAAGCCTGAAGGCCGCCGCCGAGGAGAATCAGCTGAGCTTCCCTCTCCTGTCCGACCGCAACCTCTCCCTCGCCTCCGCGTACGGGATCGCGTTCCGGGCGCCCAAGGAGCTGGAGGGCGACTATGCCAAGAAGGGCATCACCCTTGCCCCCCTTCCCGGCGAGAAGGGCGCCTCCGGGCTACTGGTCCCCACAGTCTTCATCATTGATAACAACGGGCTCATCCGCTGGGTCTACTCGAACCCGAAGCGGAACCCGTCGACCGGGGAGCTGATCACGGCCGCTTCGAAGACGCACCGGCTCATTGCCTCCCAGCCAAGTCCGGGCGGCGGCTACGGCGCCGAGCCCTGATCCTTTGCGCGGGTTTTTCTGGGCAAGCCCAGCAGCCAAATTCAGGCTATCGTCACGGTAACCTGGTAGTTTACAGGCCCCCATGAGAATACAAACACGTTTGCGGAGGTTTGGGTAACGTTCCGATGGACCATCCTCTCCCAACCGCTGGGTTTCCATGGGGGGGGCACGAACAGGTATCCTTCAACGTCGAAAAACGCGGGGAACGTTGCAGTATTGGCAAATCCAGTTGGAAAAGCAGAAGCTGGACACTCGATTGGGAATCCGTCAATCGTCTGGCCAGGGCAGAAAATAAATTTCAAGTAGTCGGGGCGCGCCACTGGGCCAGGGGCCGAAAAAGCCAGGTTGGCGAACTGCTTCTGTTTTAATAGGAACGACATATCTTGTTTCTCCCTAACTCGGTTGGCGGGGAAGACTAAAATGCAGCACGCCGCTGCAGTAACCTCAAACGGGGAAATTCAGCAATTTTGCGTAGTCAAGAAAGTGTCCTGTTTTCTAGAGCCCTGTCGCCGTTTGGGCGGAGCATGACAATGGCAAAGGTTGGGCAGGCTGCGGGCCGCTCAAGAAACCGTCCGTAACCTTCAAGGGCCTGCCCACGTAAGAGCCGTCGATCCGCAATATTCCGACGAAGGTTCTACATAAGCTCCCCGGGGTTACTTTGCGGCATAGCAGCCAGGACACACATCAAATGTAAGCGGCAAGCAGGGGACAGCCTAGGCAACTTGTCGCGCGCGCAGTAAGCTGCGCGTGATGAATGACTCCAAGACGCTGGTGGTGAGGGATCGGCGTGAGCCGGTGAGCGTAGAGGAGCGGG
>Ga0302319_10000778_pt1 | contig 71345 bp, 60 predicted proteins | sample Bog_T0_2_FD_203319 | JGI IMG/M metagenome (GOLD analysis project Ga0302319, IMG submission 203319) | Peat permafrost microbial communities from Stordalen Mire near Abisko, Sweden - Bog_T0_2 | ecosystem: Environmental > Terrestrial > Soil > Wetlands > Peat | place: Sweden: Abisko, Stordalen Mire...
TCCTGAGGCCCACGTGTGTCTAGGTTTTTCGGCCGTTTCGACCGCCGGCCGCGGCCGAAACCTAGGAATTCCGCGCCTTTCCCGACGCCGACCCCCTCCGCGTGTGCCCGGTGACCGCGAACCCAGGACGGGGGAAGTGTCGGCCGAGGCCGAACAGACCGGCCGCGATGCGGACACGGTGCACGCGAACGCCGAGGGACTGGCCGCGGCGGTGACCGAGCTGCGCCAGACCGTGGTGCGGGTGGTGCGCAGTTCCACCACCGAGGTCGATCGCCGCCGGGCCACCCGCCATCCGACCGATCTGCGCTGCCACATCGCACTGGCGGGCGCCGCCCCGGTTCCCGCCCGGCTGGCGAACCTTTCCAGCGGTGGCGCCCGGGTGGAAGGTGGGCCGGCGCTGGATGTCGGCGCGCGCGGCGCGCTGACGGTCGATGGGCTCGGCTTCGCGCTGCCGTTCAGCGTCTGCGCGGCGGATGGCGGCGGGATCAGCCTCGTCTTCGCGCTGGCGCCCGGGCAAAGCGAGCAGGTGGCGACGCTTGCCGAGCGGGTGGCGCTGCGCAAGGCGGCCTGACCGGCCGAAGACAGGCTAACCGCGCCGCTCGCCACCGCGCGGGCGGTGGCGGCGTCCCTGGGCGCAAGGCCGCATGCGCAAGGCCGCATGCGCAAGGCTGCATGCGCAAGGCTGCTCAGGGCGATGATCGCCTGGGTTCTGCAGCCCGCCTCTTGCCCCCGCCTTGTGGCAGGGCTAAGCCCTGCCGCTCCCCGAACCGCGATGAAGGTTGTCCCCCTCTATGTTCTCCCGGCTGCTCGGATTCATGTCAGCCGACATGGCCATCGACCTCGGCACTGCCAACACGCTCGTTTATGTCAAAGGACGTGGAATCGTGCTGGACGAGCCATCGGTGGTGGCGATCGCCGACGTGCGCGGCAAGAAGCACGTGCTGGCGGTCGGCGAGGAGGCCAAGCAGATGCTCGGCCGCACCCCTGGCAACATCCAGGCCATCCGTCCGCTGCGCGACGGCGTCATCGCCGATTTCGAGGTGGCGGAGGAAATGATCAAGCATTTCATCCGCAAGGTGCACAACCGGCGCGGCTTCGCCTCGCCGCTGATCATCGTCTGCGTGCCCTCCGGCTCCACCGCGGTGGAGCGCCGCGCCATCCAGGAAAGCGCGGAGAGCGCCGGGGCGCGCAAGGTGCTGCTGATCGAGGAGCCGATGGCCGCCGCGATCGGCGCCGGGCTGCCGGTGACCGAGCCGTCCGGCAGCATGGTGGTGGATATCGGCGGCGGCACCACCGAGGTGGCGGTGATCTCGCTCGGCGGCATCGTCTATGCCCGCAGCGTGCGCGTCGGCGGCGACAAGATGGACGAGGCGATCATCAGCTACATCCGCCGCAACCATAACCTGCTGATCGGCGAGAGCACCGCCGAACGCATCAAGATGGACATCGGCGCCGCCTCGCCGCCCTATGACACCGAGGACGGCCCGTACCGCGAGGTGAAGGGCCGCGACCTGATGAACGGGGTGCCGCGGGAGGTGCTGGTGAGCCAGCGCGCCATCGCCGAAAGCCTGGCCGAGCCGGTTTCCGCCATCGTCGAGGCGGTCAAGGTGGCGCTGGAGAACACGCCGCCGGAACTGGCGGCCGACATCGTGGACAAGGGGATCGTGCTGACCGGCGGCGGGGCGCTGCTGAACCGGCTGGACCAGGTGCTGCGCGACGCCACCGGGCTGCCGGTGGTGGTGGCCGAGGACGCGCTGCAATGCGTGGCGCTGGGCACCGGCCGGGCGCTGGAGGAACTCAAACGCCTGCGCAACGTGCTCACCTCGATGTACTGAGGCGGGATGCATTGAGTGCGGACACCGCCCGGCGGCGGTGGCATCCTGCGTGCCTGTTGCCTAGTCTTGCCGACGTGAACCAGGAATCCAGGAGAGGGCAGCGATGATCCGGCTGTCCATTCCCATGCGGCAGGCGCTGGCCAAGCTCACGCTGCCGGTGCTGATCGCGGCTGCCTTCGTGCTGATGCTGCTGGGCAAGGCCGACACCTTCATCGCCGAGCGGGCGCGCATGGCCCTGGCGGACGCGCTGGCGCCGATCTACGGGCTGCTGGCCGAGCCGGTGGCGCGGCTGCGCGACCTCGCCGACAGCACCGGGCAGGTGTTCTCGCTGGCCAGCGAGAACACCAGGCTGCGCGAGGAAAACGAGCAACTGCGCCGCTGGCAGGCCATCGCGCTGGCGCTGGACGCCGAGAACACCGCCCTGAAGGCCGATCTGCGCTGGATTCCCGATCCCACGCCGAGCTTCGTCACCGCCCGCGTGGTGGCCGATGCCGGCGGGGTGTATGCGCGGGCGGTGCTGCTGTCGGCCGGGCCGGACCACGGCATCACCAAGGGACAGATCGCCCTGGACGACCGGGGGCTGGTGGGGCGGGTGACCGAGGTGGGCGCCCGCAGCGTGCGGGTGCTGCTGCTGACCGACATGAACAGCCGCATCCCGGTGATTCTGGAGGGCAGCCGTGGCCGCGCCATCCTGATCGGCACCAACGGGGCGCGGCCGCGGCTGGCCTACTGGACGGAAGGCGTGCAGCCGGTCGAAGGCGAGCGGGTGGTGACCAGCGCCGAGGCCAACGCCTTTCCCGCCGGGCTGCCGGTGGGCGTAGTCCATTTCAACAACCAGAAGGTGCCGGAAGTGGAGACGGCGGCGCGGCTCGACCGGTTGGAGATCGTGCGCCTGTTCGATTACGGCATGCGCGACCTGCTGGCGCCCGAGACCTCGGTGCCGCGCCCCGGCGAGCGGCGGCGCTGATATGCCGGGGGCGCTGATATGATCGAACGCACACCCGGCATCCGCCCCCGGCCCAGCCTCGGGCGACGGCTGGACATCGCCGCTCGGTGCAGCTTTCCCGGCGCCAGCACGGCGCTGCTGCTGCTGCTGGCGGCCGGGCCGCTCGGCCTGCCCGGACAGGCCCAGCTGCAATCCGCGCTGGCGCTGGGCTGCGTGTTCTTCTGGTCGCTGTTCCGCCCGGCCTCGCTGCCGCCGGCGCTGGTGTTCCTGCTGGGGATACTGTCCGACCTGCTGGGCTACGCCCCGATCGGCATCGGCGTGCTGACCCTGCTGATCACCCATGGGCTGGCGATGCTCTGGCGCCGGGTGCTGACGCGGCAGGGGTTCATGTCAGTATGGCTGGCCTTCGTGGCGGTTGCCGCCGGCGCGGCGGCGCTGCAATGGGCGCTCACCGCGCTGCTGACCTTCCGCCAGCTGCCGCCCGGTCCGGCGCTGTTCCAGGCGGCCCTGGCGGCCGGCCTGTACCCGCTGCTGGCGGTGCTGCTGGCCCGCGCCCACGCCACCGTCGCCGAACCGGCGCGCGCATGAGGCGCGAGGCCAAATCGACCGGCGTGTTCACCCGCCGCGCGCTGCTGCTGGCGGCCGGGCAGGTGGGCGCGCTCGGGCTGCTCGGCGCCAAGCTGTACCAGGTGCAGGTGGTGGAAGGCGCCCGCTACGCCACGCTCGCCGACACCAACCGGATCAGCGCCCGGCTGATCGCCGCCCCGCGCGGGCGGCTGCTCGACCGGTTCGGCGTCATCGCCGCCGGCAACCGCTCCAATTGGCGGGCCCTGCTGGTGGCCGAGCAGACCGACGATGTCGGCGGCACGCTGGACAATTTCGCCCGCGTCGTGCCGCTGGCCGACCACGAGCGGGCGCGCGTCGAGCGGGAGGTGCGGCGGCATCGCCGGTTCATTCCCGTGGTGCTGCGCGAGTTCCTGAGCTGGGAGGACATGGCGCGCATCGAGGTGAATGCCCCCGATCTGCCGGGCGTGCTGGTGGATGTCGGCACCTCGCGCCTGTATCCGTTCGGCAGCACGATGGCGCATGTGGTCGGCTATGTGGCGCCGCCCAACGAGGACGACGTGGCGGAGGATGCGATGCTGGCGCTGCCCGGGCTGCGCATCGGCCGCGCCGGGGTGGAGAAGCATCACGACCTGCCATTGCGCGGCCGGGCCGGCGCGGTGCAGCTGGAGGTGAACGCGGTCGGGCGGGTGATCCGTGAGCTGGACCGCCAGGAGGGCATGCAGGGCCAGGATATCGGCCTGACCATCGACACCGAGCTGCAGAAATCGGTGCTGGCGCGGCTGGGCGACGAAAGCGCCAGCGCGGTGGTGCTGGACTGCCGCAACGGCGAGGTGATGGCCATGGCCACCAACCCGTCATTCGATCCGAGCGTGTTCAATTCCGGGGTGTCGCAGGCGCAGTGGATCGAGTGGACCAGCAACCGCCGCGCGCCGCTGATCAACAAGGCGGCGGCCGGGCTGTATGCGCCGGGATCGACCTTCAAGATGGTGGTGGCGCTGGCCGGGCTGGAAGCCAAGGCCATCTCGCCGTACGACCGGGTGAACTGCCCCGGCTATCTCGATCTCGGCGATACCCGCTTCCATTGCTGGCGCAAGGGCGGGCACGGGATGCTCGACCTGCAAGGGGCGATCAAGAATTCCTGCGACGTGTTTTTCTATGAGGTGGCGCGGTTGACCGGCATCGACCGCATCGCCGCCATGTCCAACCGCTTCGGCCTGGGCGTGAAGCTGGACATCGAGCTGCCGGGGGCGCGCAAGGGCCTGGTGCCCACCCGCGGCTGGCGGATCGCCCATGGCAAGCCGTGGAACCTTGGCGACACCGTGGTGCACGGCATCGGCCAGGGCTTTCTGCAACTCACCCCGCTGTCGCTGGCGGTGATGGCGGCGCGGCTGGCCACCGGCCGGGCGGTGCAGCCGCATCTGACCCGCAGCATCGGCGGCGAGTTGCAGAAAGGCTCGCGGCCGGAGGACTGGCCGCTGATGGGCGTGCCGGAGCGCGACCTGCGCGCGGTGCGCGAGGGCATGTATGCGGTGGTGAACGAGGCGGGCGGCACCGCGCCGATCGCGCGCCTGCAAATCCCCGGGGTGCAGATGGCGGGCAAGACCGGCTCCACCCAGGTCCGCCGGGTCTCCCGCGACCAGCGCGAGCACGGCTTCAAGTCCGAGAACATGCCCTGGGAGTTCCGCCCGCATGCGCTGTTCGTGGCCTTCGCGCCCTATGACGCGCCGCGCTACGCCATGTCGATCGTCATCGAGCACGGCAATGCCGGGGCCGCGACGGCCGGGCCGGTGGCGCGCGACATCATGACCGACGTGCTGACCCGCGACCCCGCCGGCCGCCACGAGCCGCCGCAGCGGGTGGCCGACGGCCGCGAGACGGAGCCGCCGCCATGAGCGTGCTGGAGCGGCGGCTGATCCGGGAAACCTCGTTCGGTCTGACCAGCAAGCTGTGGCGCATTTCCTGGACCTTCGTGCTGCTGCTGTGCGCGCTGGCGGGGGTGGGCTACCTGGCGCTGTATTCCGCCGCCGGCGGCGCCGCCGAGCCTTATGCCTCGCGCCACATCCTGCGCTTCGCCTTCGGGCTGACGCTGATGCTGTCGATCGCGCTGGTGGATATCCGCTTCATCGCCCGGCTGTCCTGGCTGGCCTATGCCGGCGCGGTGACGCTGCTGGCGCTGGTGCTGCATATGGGCCATGTGGGCAAGGGGGCGCAGCGCTGGATCGAGCTGGGCGGCATGGAATGGCAGCCCAGCGAGATGATGAAGATTGCTTTGGTGATGGCGCTGGCGTCCTGGTTCCACAAGGCGTCGTGGGAGCGGATGGGCAACCCGCTGTTCCTGATTCCGCCGGCGCTGGCGGTGGCGCTGCCGGTGGCGCTGATCCTCAAGGAGCCGAATCTGGGCACCGCGGTGATCACCGCCTCGGTGGGCGGGGCGGTATGCCTGGCGGCCGGCATCCGCTGGTGGATGGTGGGGCTGGGGGCCGGCGCGGTGGGGCTGGCGGCGCCGCTGGCCTATTCCCACCTGCACGACTACCAGCGCGCCCGCATCACCACCTTCCTGAACCCCGAGAGCGACCCGCTGGGGGCCGGCTACAACATCATCCAGAGCAAGATCGCGCTGGGGTCGGGCGGGCTGTGGGGCAAGGGGTATCTGCAGGGCACCCAGGCGCATCTGAACTTCCTGCCGGAGAAACAGACCGACTTCATCTTCACCATGCTGGCCGAGGAATTCGGGCTGGCCGGCGGGCTGGCGCTGCTGGGGCTGCTGGCGCTGATCGTGCTGGCGGCGATGGGCATGGCGCTGCGCTGCCGCCACCAGTACGGCCGCCTGCTGGCGCTGGGCATCGGGGTGAATTTTTTCCTGTATGTGTTCGTCAACGTGGCGATGGTGATGGGGGTGATTCCGGTGGGCGGGGTGCCGCTGCCGCTGGTATCTCATGGCGGCTCGGCGATGATCACGGTGATGGTGGGCTTCGGCCTGCTGATGTCGGCCTATGTGCACCGCGACGTGGAATTCAGCGACGGGCGGGACGAGGTGTAGGGGGCGGCGCGCGGCGCTGTCGGTTACGGTGGCTTCCGCCGGGTGACGGCGGGGGCGATCCGGCTGGACTCCGGCACCATTTGCCCGCTGTTCGGCATTCTTCGATTGGCAATCAAGCACCGTAGAGCGGAAAAGCGAAGCGCCTTCCGCCTCTTGCGTCGCCTCGGGAAGCCGGGCGGTGGTGGTGAAAATTCGACGGCGGAAAGCCGGCGGCGAGTTGCAGGAGGCGGAAGGCGCTTCGCTTTCCCGCCCGGCTTGCTGGGTGGAGGCGACTTCCCGCTATCGACCCCTCACAGACCTACGCTGCTGCCGGTCAGAGGTCCGTTCTTGGCCGGGAGCGGAATGGCAGCTTCGGGGAAACTGGAGCGAAAGGCTGCCATTCCAACTTTGGCTTGGCGGCCGTTCTCGATCCGAAGCGTCGGCTGCCAAGAGGATGCCTTCTTGTCTTCAGCGCCAAGTTCGCTATGTTTACGGCCCATAATACATTCCGGAGCCATATCCAATGTCATCCCTACGGGTTAGGCAGATCAAGGCCAGACTCCTTGAACTCTTCGCAGGTCACTTGGACCTCTCCGACATCTCCGCGAGCGACAAAGAAAAGGAGAATAAGACGCTCACTCGCTGTTTGGCTGCGTTCGCCATCTACAACTTAGCTGGATGCTCAGAGAAAGATGCAGCCGAGGCTGTTTGGGATGGCTCTGGGGGACGCTTATGTAGATGTGTCAGTTAGCTACCATATATAGTGAAGATCTGGGCCGAGGTTCGCGCCACCGTTGCGAATTACGAATTACGAAAAGCTCTGCCTAAACCACGTGATTTCTAGATTGATGCCCCGGCGCAGCAGCCGGACCCAATGAGCTAGATGTTGTGGTCGCCTGACACATCTACATAAGCGTCCTCTGGGGATAACGGTATCGACGCTGCATTTTATGATGCGCCTGAATCGCGAGTAATTTTGGCTCAATCTAAATGGATAAACTCAGGATCAGGTGAGCCAGAAGCTAAAGACATTACAGTATTTGCCAACGGCATAAAGGACTTGGTGGAGCAAGAACACGACAATTTTACATTAAGGCTTCATTCAAAATTAACAGAGATAAACCAGTATATTGTAACGCCAGGAACAAAAATTCATGCGGTTCTAGTTTTTACGGGAGCGTCTGAAATATCAAGTCCAAGTGCAGCTAATCTTGTGCGAGTAATACGCGAGCTGAATGGAGCCGATCAACAGGACCCGATAGCTACAGACGACGTTATAGGCTTGGCTAAGATTTATGATGCTCTTGCAAGAAACGCATCGCAGGACGGTATCGTACTGGATCTCAATCTTCTCGACTGGTCGCAGGTTTCACAGCCTTATACCGCTTATTTCGGAGTGGTTGATGGATTGCAACTAAAAGGATGGTGGACTATACACAACAAAAGATTGCTGGCTAAAAATATCAGAAACGCACTCGGTCTTACAGATGTAAATAATCAAATAAGAACGACCGCCACAACGAACCCTGAACATTTCTGGTACTTTAATAACGGTATCACGCTCATTGCAGATGATGTTCTCAAGGCCCCAGTTGGGGCGGCAGCAAGAGCTTCTGGAAATTTCCAACTGCGTGGGGCATCGATCGTAAATGGTGCGCAAACTGTTAGTACGCTTGGAAAAATTGAAAATGACGTGGCGCTAGGGCGCGTTCGGGTTCCCCTTAGGGTAATCTTACTATCGCAAACACCAGAGCGATTCGGCGAAGAAGTAACGAAAAATAATAACATACAAAATCGTATTGAGGCCCGTGATTTTGCGGCACACGATCCCGAGCAAAATAGAATACAGATGGAAATGCGAATCGAGGGGGTTGAATATCAATTTCTCCGAAGTGAGGATTTTGTTCCATCCCAGGCATCGTGCGAGGACGCTTATGTAGATGTGTCAGGCGACCACAACATCTAGCTCATTGGGTCCGGCTGCTGCGCCGGGGCATCAATCTAGAAATCACGTGGTTTAGGCAGAGCTTTTCGTAATTCGTAATTCGCAACGGTGGCGCGAACCTCGGCCCAGATCTTCACTATATATGGTAGCTAACTGACACATCTACATAAGCGTCCGTGCGAGCTAATTGAGCTCACAACGTCGCTTGCATGCGCATCTGGCGATCCATCGCTTGCGGTTGCCGTGAAGACCGGTATTGGTCGCTTTTTCCAAGACCTGACCAAGTCACCTTACAGAGCTTTGTTTAATCCAACAGTTAGTGGCGCGCGCGCTTTTAATACGGTCTTGCTGCAACGTGAGATCGATCGCTGGATTGACAACAAGAAGAAATCATTAGGCAAGAGGAGCGGACCAGCGTGGGGCGTTTTGGTTCACGGAAATCGAATTCTTGCGGCTTCTGTATTCAAGACAGTTGGGCCTGCCAACCTATCACAACCCATAGATGATTTTCGCAGGACACTTTTGATTCTGGGTGTGGCAGAAAAATGCGAACTAGTGCTTGAAGAAATGGTTAAAGTTCTAGATGAGTGTTATCAGGGAAAATTTCTAGCCGTATTGTTCAAGAACCCAGGAATGAGCAAGAGTGTATTTGAAAGCTCTATAGCAGAATGAACGGTGGGTGTTTTAACGTAATGGTCGCGGCGGGGAATTTTTGAATTCGGAGATGGGCCGGTCCGCTTCTCACTCACAGCCGTCCTGCGGGCCGGGCACAGGAATGTCTGCTTGCAAGGGGCATGCGCCGATCGAACGAACGGCCGACAAGGGCGCAAAGCAGACATGGAGCCGCAATCCATCCCCGGCCACTCCCGCCCAAAGGAAACATCCAACCCCAAAGACCCCCCTACCCAACCACCGCCACCATGAACAACCGCCGGAACGCCAGCAGCGTCGTGCCGTCCGCCCGGCGCGGATAGGCCGCCGCCACCGCTTGCCGATAGGCGTCCAGAAACCCCTCGCGCCATTCGGCCGGCAGCCTGCCGAGGAACGGGCGCAGGCTGGTGCCCATGGCCCATTGCACCACCGCGTCCTCGCCGGGCAGCGCGTGCATATAGGTCGTCTCCCACATATCCAGCGCCGCGCAGCCGGGCCGCAGCAGGTCCCAGTAGGCGCCGGGCGAGAGGATGGCGCGCGCCGCCGCCACGTCGGCGAGCCGCGCCGCCCAGGGGCCGTTCGCCGCCACCTCGTGTTGCAGCGTGCGGATCGGCGCGTCGTGCATGGCGGGTATCTGCACCGCCAGCACCCCGCCCGGCGCCAGCGCGCCCAGCAGGCGCGGGAACAGCGCCGCATGGTCGCCCAGCCAGTGCAGCGCCGCGTTGGAATAGATCAGGTCGGGCGGCGCCGGCGGACTCCAGCCGGCCATGTCGGCCTGGACAAACAAGCAGCCCGGCGCGGCCTGCCGCGCCCGCGCCAGCATCGGCGCCGAGCCGTCCACCCCCAGTACCTCGGCGGCCGGAAAGCGCCGCCGCAACAGCACGGTGACGTTGCCGGCGCCACAGCCCAGGTCGATCACCCGCGCCGGTGCGGCCAATGGCACCCGCGCCAGCAAATCCAGCGCCGGGCGCAACCGCTCATCGGCATAGTGCAGGTAGAGGGCGGGGTCCCATGGCATCGGTGCGCTCCGGGTGAGGGGGATCAGGGCAGCCAGGCCAGCAGCCGCGCCAGCCGTTGCGTGGCCGGGGCGAACAGCCGGTCCATGAAGAACGTGCCGGCCGCCCGCTTTCCCGCCTCGGCCAGGGTGGGATACGGCACGATCATGCCGGCCAGCACCGACAGCCGGGTCCGCTGCAGGATCGCCAGCGTCCACAGCCCGATCATCTCGCCGGCATGCGGGGCGAGGATGCCGGCGCCCAGCACCCGGCCCCGCCTGGTCGTGATCAGCTTGACCAGTCCCTCGGGGCGCCGCTCGGCCTGGGCGCGGTCGTTCTCGGCCAGCGGCCAGCGCAGGATGCGCAGATCATGGCCGGCGGCGCGGGCCTCGTCCTCGGTCAGGCCAACCTGCGCCAGTTCGGGGTCGGTGTGGATCACCCGGGGCAGGGCGGCATAGTCGATGCGCGCCCGTTGGCGGAACACGGCGCGGCGGATGACGATGCCGGCGTGATAGAGGCCCACATGGGTAAAGGCGCGCGGGCCGATTCCAACCGGGTCGGCGATGTCGCCAATGGCGAACACGCGGCGGTTGGTCAGGCTGCGCAGCCCCGCATCGGTGGCGATGCCGGCCGGTCCGGCGCGCACGCAGCCGGCCTCCAGCCCCAGATCCTCGATGTTGGGCCGCCGCCCCGCCGCCACCAGCAGATGCGAGCCTTCGACGCGCCGGCCATCCGCCAGCACCAAGGCGGGGCCGGCCTCGCCGCGCACCACCGGCACCCCCTCCAGCAGCGCGACTCCCTGCCGCCGCAGCGCGGCGCGCAACCCGCCGGCGAGTTCGCCATCCTCGCCTCCGGCGATCCGGCCGGCCTCGATCAGGGTCACCCGGCAGCCCAGCCCGGCATGCGCCTGCGCCATCTCCAGGCCGATCGGCCCGCCGCCGAGAATCAGCAGATGCGCGGGCCGCCCGGGCAGGTCGAACAGCGTTTCGTGGGTGACATGCGCCACCCCCGACAGGCCGGGGAGGGGCGGCGGCACGGCGCGGCTGCCGGCGGCGATGACGATGCGCCGGGCGGTCAGCCGCCGCGGGCCGTCCGGCAGGGCGATTTCCAGCGAGTCGCGGCCAATGAAGTGGGCCTGGCCTTGCAGCACGGTGGCGCCGAGGCCGGTGAACCGGGCCACGCTGTCCATCGGCGCGATGGCGGCGATCACGCCATGCACATGCGCCCGCACCGCCGCCCAGTCTATGTCCGGCGTGGCGATGCGCAGCCCGAACCGGCCGGCGCCGCGCGCGTCCATGGCGGCGTGGGCGGCGGCCAGCAGCGCCCTGCCCGGCACGCAGCCGGTGTTCAGGCAGTCGCCGCCCATGCGGCCGCGCTCGATCAGCGCCACCCGCAGGCCCAGCTGGGCGGCGACGGCGGTGACCGACAACCCCGCCGCGCCGGCGCCGATCACCGCCAGATCGAACTCAGCCACGGTAGTCCCGCCTATGCCGCCAGCCGACCGGCAGCAGCGACAGCACCGCCAGGCCCAGCAGCGGCAGCAGCACCGGGGGCGACCATATCAGCGACAGGTCGGGCTGCCCGCCGCGCGCCAGCACGCCGCCCACGCCGGCGCCGACGCTGGCGAACACGAAGGCCGCCGGCATGATGCCGAGCACGGTGGCGCCGGCGAAGGTGGCGAGCTTGATGCCCACCAGCGCCGGGGCGAGATTGGTCAGCCAGAACGGCACCGCCGGAATCAGCCGCAGGGCCAGCAGGTAGGAGAACCCGTCGCGCTGCAACCCCGGCCGCACCCGGTCGAGAAAGGGGCCGGCGCGGGCGGCCAGCAGCGGCCCGAGCGCGGTGCGGGCGACCAGGAACAGCAGAATGGCGCCGCTGGTGGCGCCCGACACCGCCAAAAGCCCGCCCGCCAGGGTGCCGAACAGCAGCCCGCCGGTAACGGTGAACAGCACCCCGAACGGAACCGACAGCGTGACCAGGGCGGCATAGGCGGCCACATAGGCCGCCGCGGCGAGCAGCGGCGCCTCGCTCACCAGCCGGCGCAGCGCCGCCTCGTGCGTCGTCAGCGCCGACCAGTTCACCTGCCGCTGCACGCCGGCGGCCAAGGCCGCGGCCAGCAGCGGTAGGATCAGCAGCAGCGGCCAGAATCGTCGCAGAACTCTCATGGGACTCCCGTTGCGCTGGCCATGGTTGACGGGCCGCCCGGCCCCCCCCTATAAGCCGCCGCCTGCACGGGACCCGCCTGACTGGGCCCCGCCATCGCTCGTTCCGTCGCCCGCCATCATTTCGTCCGGGCGGCTGGCGGCCCTGAGACATATCGGCCTGAAGACATATCGGAGAGTGTCGTGAAGCGCACCTACCAACCGTCCAAGCTCGTCCGCAAGCGCCGCCACGGCTTCCGCGTCCGCATGTCCACCGTTGGTGGCCGCAAGGTGCTGGCCAACCGCCGCGCCAAGGGCCGCAAGCGCCTGTCGGCCTGAACGGGGCTTCGGTGCCTGGCATGGCGCCGGCGCCGCAGCGCCTGAAGCGCCGGCCCGAGTTCCTGCGCGTCGCCGCGCGGGGCCGCAAGGCGCCGGTTTCGGGCCTGGTCCTGCAGGCGCTGGCGCGGCCCGATGACGGCCCGGCCCGGCTGGGCTTCACCGTCACCAAGAAGGTAGGCAACGCCGTGGTCCGCAACCGCACCCGTCGCCGGCTGAAGGAGGCCGCGCGGCTGTTGCTGCGCGAGCATCCCGTGCAGGGCGTCGACCTGGTGCTGATCGGCCGCGACTCGACCCGCAAGCGGCCCTTCCTGGCGCTGATGGATGATCTGCGGCGCGCGCTGGACCGTGCCGGCGTGGCTACCTTGGTTTCCGCATGACCACCCCCATTGCCCGCGTGCTGTCGGCCGGCGTGGTCACCTACCAGTGGACATTGCGCCCGTTCATCGGCGCGCAGTGCCGCCATGAGCCGAGTTGCAGCCACTACGCGCTGGAGGCGCTGGCCCGGCACGGGGCGGCGCGCGGCAGCCTGCTGACCGCGCGGCGCATCCTGCGCTGCAACCCCTGGAACCCGGGCGGCTACGACCCCGTGCCGCCCGCTTCTCCACCCATCCAGAATCCACACTCCCCGGCGCCGGAAGGCACGATGATGGACCACCGGAAGGCATACTGATGGACCAGAAGCGCCTGTTAACGGCAATCGTCGCCTCGATCGCGATCCTGGTGGTGTTCCAGTGGCTGACGCCACATTCGCGCCGGCCGCTGCCGCCGCCCGCCGCGGCGGTGCAGCAGACGCTGACGCCCTCCGGCGCGCCGTTGGCCGGGCAGGTGCCCGTTCCCGCCGCGGCGCCGGTTCCGCGCGACGTGCCAAGGCTGAAGATCGACGGGCCGCGGGTGGCCGGCAGCATCAGCCTGCTCGGCGCCCGCTTCGACGACGTGGTGCTGCGCGACTATCGCGAGACCATCGAAAAGAGCAGCCCGCTGGTGCGCCTGCTGGAGTCGCGCGCCGACCCGCAGCCCTATTACATGCAGTTCGGCTGGTCGGCCGCCCCCGGCACCACCGTCAGGCTGCCCGACAACGACACGGTCTGGAGCGGCTCGGGCGAGGTGACACCCGGCAAGCCGGCGCTGCTGTCCTGGGACAACGGCGAGGGCCAGACCTTCGAAATCGCCGTCAGCGTGGACGACAACTACCTGTTTTCGGTGCGGCAGCGGGTGCGCAACACCGGCCTGGAATCGGTGTCGCTGTATCCGTGGTCGCGCATCCGCCGCGACTACGCGCCGAAGACGCAGGGCTACTACATTCTGCACGAAGGCCTGCTCGGCGTGCTGGGCGGCGTGCTGAAGGAGCAGACCTACGCGACGGTAAAAAGCGAGGGCGACAAGAAGGGCGGGATTTCCTTCGAAAGCACCGGCGCGGGCGGCTGGGCCGGCATCACCGACAAATACTGGCTGGTCACCCTGGTGCCCGACCAGGCCGCCACCCAGACCGCCTCGTTCCGCCATATTTCCGAAGCCGGGCAGGACGGCTACCAGGTGGATTTCGTCTCCACCGTGCCGCAGACCGTCGCCCCGGGCGCGGAGGTATCGGCCGACAGCCGCGCCTTCGCCGGTGCCAAGGAAGTGAACCTGCTGGCCCGCTACGAGAGCCACGCCAACATCCCGCTGTTCTCGTACGCGGTTGACTGGGGCTGGTTCTGGTTCCTGACCAAGCCGTTCTTCTATGCGCTCGACTGGCTGTACTGGGTGTTCGGCAATTTCGGCGTGGCGATCATCGTCTTCACGGTTTTCGTCAAGGCGGTGTTCTTCCCACTTGCGAACAAGTCATACCGGTCCATGAGCAAGATGAAGCTGCTCGCGCCGAAAATGACGGCCCTGAAGGAACAGTACAAGGACGATCCGGCCAAACTTCAGCAGCAGATGATGGCGCTGTACAAGGCCGAGAAGGTGAACCCGGCCAGTGGATGTTTGCCGATGTTCGTCCAGATACCGGTGTTCTTCTCGCTGTATAAGGTGATCTTCATCACCATCGAGATGCGCCATGCGCCGTTCTTCGGCTGGATTCGCGACCTTTCGGCGGTCGATCCAACCAACATTTTTAACCTGTTCGGGTTTATCCCGTTCAATCCGGCGCAGTACTCGTCGCTGCTGCATCTTGGCGCCTGGCCGCTGATGATGGGCGTTACGATGTACTTCCAGCAGAAGCTGAACCCGCCGCCGCCGGACCCGATGCAGGCGAAAATCTTCCAGTGGATGCCGGTGATGTTCACCTTCATGCTGGCAAACTTTCCGGCCGGGCTGGTGATCTACTGGACCTGGAACAACCTGCTAACGATCGGGCAGCAATGGCTTATCCTGCGCCAGACGACCCTGGACAAGCCGCGCCTGGCCCGCACCTGACCGCGGAGGAGCATGCCGCCTGGATCGAGGCCGGGCGGCTGCTGTTCGCGCAGGAATGCGGGTTTTTCCACGCGACCCAGAAGCTCGACCAGTTGCCCCCGACCGGCCTGCCGGAGCTGGCGTTTGCCGGACGCTCCAACGTGGGCAAGTCCTCGCTGGTGAACGCGCTGACCGGCCGGCGGGCGCTGGCGCGCATCTCGGGCCAGCCCGGGCGCACCCGTCAGCTCAACTTCTTCGACCTCGGTGGCCGGTTGGTGCTGGTTGACATGCCCGGCTACGGCTACGCCGAGGCGGCCAAGGACGTGAAACGGGACTGGCAGGGGCTGATGTTCGAGTTCCTGCGCGGCCGGCCCACCCTGCGGCGGGTGGTGCTGCTGCTGGACGCGCGCATCGAACTCAAGGAATCCGACGGCGCGGTGATGGAACTGCTCGATCGCGCCGCGGTCACCTACCAGATGGTGCTGACCAAGACCGACGCGCTGAAACCGGCGGCTCTGGCCCGCAAGCATGACGAGGTGACCGCACTGGCCTGCCGCCACCCGGCGGCACTCATGAATGTGCTGGCGACCAGCAGCGAAACCGGCGCCGGTATCGCCGAGTTGCGGGCGACGCTGGCGGAGTTGGCGCTCGCGTGAGAAAGTGAAGCAAGGCCAGGGGCGCTGCCCCTGGCCACCGCCCCCTGGCGGGTCCAGGGCGGAGCCCTGGCCTTGTTTACTTTTTCTCACGTAAGAGGCCCACCACCATGACCCAAAGCAGGCAGGCCGCCGAGGAGCAGGCCGAGATTCTCGCGCATGCGCTGCCTTTTCTGCGTCGCTATGCCGGCGCCACGATCGTGGTGAAGTATGGCGGCCACGCGATGGGCGAGGAGCATCTGGCCGAAATGTTCGGCCGCGACATCGCTCTGCTCAAGCAGGTCGGCGTGAACCCGGTGGTGGTGCATGGCGGCGGGCCGCAAATCAACGCCATGCTGAAGCGGCTGGCCATCAAGTCAACCTTCGTCGACGGCCTGCGGGTGACCGATGACGCCATGGTCGAGGTGGTGGAGATGGTGCTGACCGGCACCGTCAACAAGCGGGTCGCCGGGCTGATCAACCGCGCCGGCGCTTTGGCGGTGGGCATCTGCGGCAAGGATGGCGGCCTGATCCGCGCCCGCAAGCTGAGCCGTACCACCAAGGACCCCGACAGCAACATCGAGCGCGAGCTCGATCTGGGTTTCGTCGGCGAGCCGGAGCATGTGGACGTGCGGGTGATCCACGCGCTGACCGGGGCGGGACTGATTCCGGTGATCGCGCCGGTCGGCATGGGCGCGGACGGCCAGACCTACAACATCAACGCCGATACGGTGGCGGGCGCCATCGCCGGCGCGCTGGGGGCGACCCGGCTGCTGATGCTGACCGACGTCGCCGGCGTGCTGGACGCCGGACGGAACCTGATACCTGAAATGACCGTGGCCGACGTGAATGCCGGCATTGCCGGCGGCGTCATCACCGGCGGCATGATCCCCAAGGTGGAGTGCTGCGTGGCCGCGGTGCGCGCCGGCGCGAAGGGGGCGGTGATCCTGGACGGCCGCCAGCCGCATGCCTGCCTGCTGGAACTGTTCACCGAGGGCGGGATCGGCACGATCATCCGGGCGTGATCAGTGGCCCATGTGCATGAGAAAGTCGATCTGCCAGCGCATTTCCTCGACCGCGAGCGGGAAGGTCCCGCCGGTTCCGCCGCGCATCACCGCCGTTGGCGGCATGCGCGCCAGCAGCGTTTGCAGGGGGCCGGCCACCTGCATGGAGAAGCCGGCACGCCAGACCAGGCTCACCAGCCCCTTGGCACTGCGCAGCGTGGCGGCGCGATCGACCACTGAGGCCGGCACGTCGGCGGCCACTGCCAGCATGGCGGTGGCCATGCGTGCCTCGCCGCGCTGCACGGCGCCGAGCAGCGCGGTTTCGTCGAGGCCGTCGCGAGCCTCCAGCGACCGTGCCGCCTCCATCGCTTCGTCGAGGTTGGGTGTCGGTGTGTTCCGCGCTGGCAGTATTGCCTCCCTTGTGGGCAACGCCGGCGGCTCACTGGCCGGGGTGCCGCGCTGCAACCGCCGGTCCAGCCGGCGCTTCAACTCCGCGGTGAGGTCTGGCGGCAGGTCGGCGCGGCTGGCCATCTCGTCGAGCAGGTGGGTGGTGACGTAGCCGGACAAGGCGCAGGCCGCCTCCGCCGACAGCCTCGGCCGGCGGGCCAGCGAGGCGTGCCAGTCGGCCCGCATGGCCGCACGGGCAACCAGCGCGTCCAGCGTTGCCTCCCGTATGGCGGCCGAGTGGTTGGACAGCAGGGCGACAATGGCGGGGCCTTCGGAACTGGCGGCGATCGCGTCGGACAGGGTTTCATTCAAGCCGTTGCGCGCGGCGACCGCGCAGGCGGTGGCTGTGTTGGGAGCGGCTGCCAGCAATTCCAGCAGGTCCTCGGTGGTGAGCAGCGGCGACAGCCGGGTGACCGGCTCGCTCACCGGCACCTCGCTGTCGTGGGCGAGCCGCAGGATGAGGTCGCGCGGCGCCTGTGGCATTTCCTTGACCACTTCGGCGATGGCGGCGCGCACGCGCACCGCCTCATCCTCGACCAGTTCCCTCAGCGCCTGCAGGGCGACCGCCTGCAACCGGTCGCGTTCGGAACGGTGCAGGGTGGGGAGCAGCGTGGCCAGCTTGCGCGCCAGCAGCGTGCGCACGCGCTCGTCGTCATCGTGCACGAGCAGTCGGACGGCGCCTTCCGGCGCGGCGGCGTTCAGGGCGACCGCGGCGCGGACGGTCACCGCCGGGTCGGTTGCCAGCACCTGCAACACATCCGGCGCGGTGTCGGTGCTGGCGCCCAGACGGACCCGGGTGGCTTCGTCGGCTCGCATGCCGCCGCTCACCGCCGCCGGCAGTGGCGATGGATGCGCTGCCGCCGCTGTCACGAATCCTCCGGATGCGCTACGCGCCAATGGCCGCGGCCGTTGCGCTTGACCTGGTACATGGCCTGGTCGGCGCGGTGCATCACGGTTTCGATGTCCTCGCCGCGGGCCGGCCAGCGAGTCGCGATACCGATCGAAAAGGTGAGTTGGACGCCCGATTGCTCGCCCAGCAGCGCCAAAGCGCGCGGCCCGGCGACGCGCAGATGCTCGGCGCGCTCGGCGGCGGTCAGGTCGTCGGCCGCGTCGAGCCACATGGCGAATTCGTCGCCACCCAGGCGGGCCACCAGATCGGCGGGCCGCACGGTGTCGCGCAGCAGCGTGGCGGTGAGGCCCAGCGCGATGTCGCCGGTTTCGTGGCCGAGCCGGTCGTTGAGCTGCTTGAAATGGTCGATGTCCACGAACATCAGCGTGCCCGGCAGGTTTTCGCGGTCCAGCCGGTCGAGCCGGCGGGACAGTTCCTCCAGGAAGGCACGCCGGTTCAGCAATCCGGTGAGCGGGTCGGTGCGGGCCTGCCGCGCCATTTCCCGCTGAATGCTGTCGTGGTCGAGGATCGTGCGGATCAGGCCGGTCGTCGAGGAGGCCAGCATGCGCTCCTCGTTGTCCCAGTCACGGCCGCCGGCGACGCGCCACAGCGCCAGCCCGGTCCGCTCGGCGAACCGGGTCTGGCCCGGGCACACCAGCACCTTGCGGCCGTCCGGCGCCATCGTGACCAGCGGGGCCGGGTTGTCGCCTTCGAGCAGGCTGAGCGCGGTATGCAGCACTTCCGGCAGCGCGCCGCCGGTCTGGTAGAGCACGCAGGGGCGGTTGGCGCCGCCAACAATGTCCAGCACCGCGGCACCTTCGGCGCCCACCGCCGTGGACAGGCAGCTCAACGCCGCTTCCATCATCTTCGGGGCCATCACTTCCTGGCGCATGCGCCACAGGATGTGGTCCAGCAGCTCGCCGCGGCGCAGCGCGGCCACCATGGCGGTGTCGTGGCCGTCCTGCCCGGTGGTTTCCTCGCCGACGCCGCGGCTGCCGGTGATGTGCCCCTCGGCATCCGTCAACGGCGCGGCGGCGAAGACGAGGCAGACACCGCTGCCGTCCGGCCGCTTCAGCCAGGCGCGCCGGCGACGCACCGGGCCGGATGGGCGGAACGGGTTGAATCCGCTGGCGCCGTCGGCTTCGGCCAGGAGCAGTTCCGCCGGCTGGCCGAGCAGCGTGCCGGCCGGCCAGCCCAGCGGGTGATCGGGCCAGACGAAAACAAAGCGGCCCCACACATCCGTTTCGAAGGCGAGGTCGGCGGACAGCGCGACCAGTTCCCGCCAGCGGGTGCGGCTGTCCAGCAATGCCGCTTCCAGGCCGCTGCCCAATCCCTTGTCAGGCGGCGGCCCGCCGGTTGCTTCCATTGCCTCCGGTGGCGCTGCCTCCGGTGGCACTGCCTCCGGTGCCGCGTCAGGTGGCGATGCGGCGGCGCAGGCGCGCGGCTGCCGGGTGGAGGCGCACGTGTCCAGTCTTGCCCGTTTCATGATCCGCCGACGATCCTCGTTCCGGCCCGGACGCGGCGGGATGCCGCGCCCGGCAGGCCGGTCCGCCGGTGGAAATTTACGCGCGGGCACGTAAATGCGGGGTTATCAGCCGCCGCCGCATCACCGCCGCCGCGATTGACACCCGCCGGTGGGCTGCGCATGGTCCGCCCGGATCAGCCGGCATCGCCGCAGGATTGCGGGCGCCGCGCATGGGAGATGCCGCCGACATGACCGATCACCCACTCCGACCTGTTATCGAGGCGCTGTGGGAGCGTCGCGACCAGATCGGCGCCGCCACCGGGGGCGAGCAGCGCCAGGCCGTGGAGCAGACGCTGGCGCTGCTCGATCAGGGCAAGGCGCGCGTGGCCGAACCGACCAGCCGGGGCTGGCGGGTCCATGAATGGCTGAAAAAGGCGGTGTTGCTGTCGTTCCGGCTACAGGATTCGGTGCTGCTGCCCGGCGCCGGCGGCGCGCCGGTCTGGGACAAGGTGGCGATGAAGTTCGCCGGCTGGGATGCCGGGCATTTCCAGCAGGCCGGCTTGCGCGCCGTGCCGGGGGCGGTGGTGCGGCGCAGCGCCTATGTGGCGCCGGGCGTGGTGCTGATGCCCAGTTTCGTCAATGTCGGCGCTTACGTGGACAGCGGCACCATGGTGGATACCTGGGTGACGGTGGGCAGTTGCGCGCAGATCGGCCGGAATGTTCATCTCTCGGGCGGGGTGGGCATCGGCGGCGTGCTGGAGCCGTTGCAGGCCGCCCCGGTCATCATCGAGGACGACTGCTTCATCGGCGCCCGCTCCGAGGTGGTCGAGGGTGTCATCGTCGAGCGCGGCTCGGTGCTGTCGATGGGCGTGTTCATCAGCGCCACCACCAAGGTGATCGACCGCGGCACCGGCGAGGTGTTCCTCGGCCGCGTGCCCGCCTATTCGGTGGTGGTGCCGGGCAACCTGCCGGGCCGGCCCCTGCCGGATGGCTCGCCCGGGCCGTCGCTGTACTGCGCCGTCATCGTCAAGCGGGTGGACGAGCGCACCCGGGCGAAAACCTCCATCAACGAGTTGCTCCGGGATTGACCGCCGATCCGCTTCCGCTGGCGCAGGCGCTCATTCGCTGCGCCTCCGTCACGCCGGCCGATGCCGGGGCGCAGGACGTGCTGGCCGGCGCGCTGGAAAATCTCGGATTCGCGGTGACGCGGCTGCGCTTCGGCGACATCGACAATCTGTTCGCCCGACTCGGCACCGAGGCGCCGCATTTCTGCTTTGCCGGCCATACCGACGTGGTCCCGGAAGGGGCGGGCGCGTGGAGCGCCGGGCCGTTCGCCGGCGAATTGCGGGACGGCACGCTGTACGGCCGCGGTGCCTGCGACATGAAGGGCGCCATCGCCGCCTTCGTGGCCGCCTGCGCCGCTCATCTGCAATCCGGCCATCTGCAATCTGCCCATCTGCAATCCGGCCGGGGGCGCGGCTCGATCAGCCTGCTGATCACCGGCGACGAGGAAGGCCCGGCGGTGGACGGCACCGTCCGCGTGCTGGAATGGATGGCGGCGAACGGGCAGGTGCCGGATTTCTGCCTCGTCGGCGAGCCGACCAATCCAGCCCGGCTGGGCGAGGTCATCAAGATCGGCCGGCGCGGCAGCCTGAACGCCAGCATCGCCGTGCATGGCATCCAGGGCCATGCCGCCTATCCGCAGCGCGCCGACAACCCGGTGCACCGGCTGGTGCGCGCTTTGGCGGCGCTGACCGCCGCCCCGCTGGACGCCGGCACCGACTGGTTCGAGCCCTCGACGTTGCAGGTCACCAGCATCGACGTCGGCAACCCGGCCGCCAACGTCATCCCGGCGGTGGCGCGGGCGATGCTCAACATCCGCTTCAACGACCGCCACAGCGGCGCCTCGTTGACCGCCTGGCTGCGCGCCACCCTGGCGCAGCACGCCGAACGCTTCGACCTCGACGTCGCGGTCAGCGGCGAGAGCTTCCTGACCGCGCCGGGTCCGGCGGTGCAGCTTTTGCGGGCGGCGGTGCAACAGGCAACCGGCATCGAGCCGCGACTCGACACCGGCGGCGGCACCTCGGATGCCCGATTTATCGCCCGGCTGTGCCCGGTGGCCGAGTTCGGGCTGGTCGGCCAGACCATGCACCAGGTGGACGAGCGGGTCAGTGTGGCCGAGCTGCGCGCGCTGGCGGGCATCTACCGCGCCGTGCTGGCGGCGTTCCTGCCGTGAGCGGCGGCAACAACGCGGCGCGGGGCGTGCTGCGGCTGGCGTTGCTGCGGGCGGATGGCATCGGCCAGTTCGCCGCCAGCCGCCGGTCTTTCCTCGTCAGCATGGCGGTGCTGATCGCCTTTCCGGCGGCCGGCTGCCTGCTGAGCCTGCTGTCGGGGGAGGGGCTGGAGGCGTTGACGGCCTTGCTGGGCACGCTGGTGGGTTTGCTGGCGCCGCCGGTGCTGTCGGCGCAGATGGCGCGGTTCTGGGGGCGGGAGCGGGAATGGCTGCGCTATGCCATCGCCTTCAACTGGACCCGCTGGGCGATGCTGCTGGCACTGCTGCTGGCGCTGATGCTGATGGCCATGCTGGCGGCGGCCGGGCTGACCCAGTCGGCGGCGGTGGCGGTGGGCGTGTTCGCGGTGGCGGCGTATGGCGTGGTGCTCGACTGGTTCGTGGCCCGGGTGGGACTGCGGCTGGACGGCTGGCGCGCGGCGGGGCTGGTGGTGGTGGTGAATGTCGGCTCGGCGCTGCTGTTCCTGGGGCCGCGCCTGTTGGCCGGGCTGCCGCAAGGCCCGGCGCCATGACCGCCCGCCTGGGCACGGCGTTGCACGGCGCTCTGTTGCTGGCGCGCGGCCGGCCCGACGGGCTGCTGCTGATCCTCGCCCCGCCCACGGCCGAAATGGCGGTGGCGGCGCGCAGTTTCTGGGCCATGGCGCTGTGCCTGCCGGCCTTCCTGTGCCTGCATTTGCTGGACTGGGCGGATGGCGGCATGCCGGCCGAGCCGGCGCGGGCGCTGATGGCCGACCTGCTGGCCTATGTCATCGGCTGGGTGGGGTTCGCGCTGCTGTCGCACCGTCTGGCCGGCGGCATGGGGCGGGGCGATTTCTGGCCGCGCTTCATCACCGTCTGGAACTGGTGCAACGTGGTACAGTACCTGATGCTGGTGACGGCGGCACTGACCGGGTTGCTGGGGCTGCCGCCGCTGCTGGCGCAGACGGTGTGGCTGGTGGCGGCTGGCTGGGCGCTGTGGCTGGAATGGTATGCCACCAGGCTGGCCCTCGCGGTGCCCGGCGGGGCGGCGGCGGCGATGGTCGGGCTGGATTTTTCCCTGGGGCTGTTCCTGGTGGCGGTTACCGGGACGGTAGGTTAAACGGATCTTCGGGATAGCGAACGCCGGTCAGGGTCAGCCCCTGCGGCGGCGCGGTGGGGCCGGCGGCGCTGCGGTCACGGGCCGCCAGCGCGGCGGCGACCCGTTCCACCGGCCAGTTGCCTTCCCCCACCAGCTTCAGGGTGCCGGCCATGTTGCGCACCTGATGGTGCAGGAAGCTGCGCGCCTCGGCCACGATATCCACCACCTCGCCAGCGCGGATCACCTCCAGGCGGTCGAGCGTGCGCAGCGGGCTGTTGGCCTGGCAGGCGCTGGCGCGAAACGAGGAAAAATCGTGCCGGCCGAGCAGGCTGGCCGCCGCCGCCGCCATCGCCGCCTCGTCCAGCCGGCGCTCGACATGCCACACCCGGCCCTCCAGCAGCGCCGGCCGCGGGCGCCGGTTGAGGATGCGGTAGCGATAGGCGCGGCCAATCGCCGAGAAGCGCGCGTTCCATCCCGCCGCCGCCGGCGCCGCCCGCAACACCACCAGACGGTGCGGTTTCAGGTGGAAGTTGAGCGCGTCGCGCAGACGGTCGGCCGCGTATTCGGTCGGCAGGTCGATCTGGGCCACCTGTCCCTCGGCATGCACCCCGGCATCGGTGCGCCCGGCGACGATGCTCGCCACCTTCGCCCCGCCCGCCAGCCGCGCGGCGGCTTGCTCCAGCACGCCCTGCAACGACAGGCCGAAGCCCTGGACCTGCCAGCCGACGAACCCGGTGCCGTCGTATTCAAGCAGCAGCGCGTAGCGCGGCATTATTCCAGGGTCGTGCCGGCCGGGATGGGCCGGCCGCGCAGGAAGCTGCGTGCCTCCATCGCCGCCCGTCCCGGCGCCTGCACCCGGCCCAGCCGCAGCGCGCCATCGCCGCAGGCCACCAGCAGCGCGTCGTCCAGCACCGTGCCGGGGGCGCCGCTGCCCGCTTGGGGCGTCGCCGCGAGAACCTTCAGCGTTTCGCCGCCGAGATGGGTATATGTGCCGGGCCAGGGATTCAGCGCCCGCACGCGGCGGTCCAGCGTGGCGGCATCCTGCGCCCAGTCGATCAGCCCATCCTCGCGCGTGAGCTTGGCGGCGTAGGTGGCGCCGGCTTCGGGCTGCGGCACCGGGGAGGGGGCCTCATCCAGCGCGCGAAGGATCAGGCGGGCGCCGATCGCCGCCAGCGCGTCGTGCAGATCGGTCGCCGTGGTGGCGGGGGTGATCGGCAGGGATTCGCGCAGCAGCATCGGGCCGGTGTCCAGACCTTCCTCGACCTGCATGATGGTTATGCCGGTCTCGGTGTCGCCGGCGAGGATGGCGGCCTGGATCGGGGCGGCGCCGCGCCAGCGCGGCAGCAGGCTGGCATGGATGTTGATGCAGCCCCGCCGGGGCGCGGCCAGAATGGCCGGGGGCAGGATCAGCCCATAGGCGCACACCACCGCCGCGTCCAGATCGAGCGCGGCGAAGGCGGCATGCTCGGCTTCGACCCGGCGCAGCCGGGCCGGCGCGCGCACCGGCAGGCCGAGCGACTCGGCCACCGCGTGTACCGGGCAGGGTCGCACGGCATGGCCCCGCCCGGCCGGGCGGGGCGGCTGGCAATAGACGGCGGCGATGTCGTGCCCGGCACCGTGCAGCGCCCGCAGCGCCGGCACGGCGAAATCCGGGCTGCCCATGAAGGCGAGGCGCATGGCCGCTCCCGTTCGGCGTTCCCTTCTAGCGTTCCTTCTGCCGCTGCTCCTTGACCAGGCGGCGCATCAGGATGTTGCGCTTGAGCACGGAAAGATGGTCCACGAACAGCACGCCGTCGAGATGGTCGATCTCGTGCTGCAGGCAGGCGGCGAGCAGCCCGTCGGCGTCGATCTCGCGGCCGGCGCCGGTTTCATCGGTGAAGCGGACCTTCACCTTCGCCGGGCGGACCACCTGGGCGTACTGGCCGGGCAATGACAGGCAGCCCTCCTCGCGGCTGGACTGGTCGTCGCTTTCGCCGACCACCTCGGGATTGATCAGCACGATCGGCGCCTTGCGCCTGTCGGGCATCAGATCGACGATGCACAGGCGCAGCAGCGCGCCGACCTGCGGCGCCGCCAGACCGATGCCGGGCGCCTTGTACATGCTGGAGAACATGCGCGGCAGCAGCGCCCGCACCTGCTCGGAATCGGCCGGCGTGACCGGGTTGCAGCGGGACTTGAGCACCGGGTGCGGCGCCACCAGGATCGACAGCAACTCGGCATCGTCCGGACCGCCCGGGAAAGGGCCGACCAACGGGGGGACGGCGGCCGGCGCGGCCGCGAGGGGTGCAACATCCATGTTACACATTTAGCGTTACCCTGGCGGTGGATCAATGTCTGAGCGCGCTTGCAACGCCCACTCTTGCAACGCAGCCTGTGGGTGCCAAGATAGGATGGCGACGGGCCGCCGCAGCCGGGGTCCGCCGTCGCTTCGCTCTCAGGAGGAGGCCATCTTGACAACTCGTATGTTTACGTCCCCGCTGTTTCTGGGTTTCGACCACCTCGAGCAGATGCTCGAGCGGGCGTCGAAAGCCTCCGCGGATGGCTATCCGCCCTACAATATCGAGCAGATCAGCCCGACCGGGCTGCGCATCTCGCTCGCGGTGGCCGGATTCACCATGGACGACCTCCAGATTACCCAGGAAGACAACCAGCTGGTGATCCGTGGCCGCCAGACCGACGACACGCAGGGCCGGGTGTTCCTGCATCGCGGCATCGCCGCCCGGCAGTTCCAGCGCGCCTTTGTTCTCGCCGAGGGCATCGAGGTGCGCGGGGCGTGGCTGGACAATGGTTTGCTGCATGTCGATCTGGCCAGGCCGCAGCCGGAGAGCCGGGTGAAGACGATCCAGATCCGCAAGGCGGGCAACGGCGTGGCGCCGCTGGTGGACGGCAAGCCGGAACAGTGACATGGGTGACGAACGGGCGGGCCTGGGGGCCGGTCCGAACCAGGAAGCGGCGGCGTCGGCAATCGGTGCCGAAACCGCCAGGAGACTGACGATGAACACGAATACATCTGAGAGCGTGAACGCCCCCGTCTTTGAGCGGGTGGACATCCGCCATTTGTCGAGCGAGCAGCTTGCCCGTCTCGGGGTGTCGCAGATCGCCTATGTCAAACCGGTGATGATGAACGGCATGATGGCGTATTCCATCCATGCCGCCGACGGCACGCCGATGGCGATGGCCGCGGACCGGGATGTGGCCATCGCTTCCGTGCAGCAGCACGAGATGCTGGCCTCGCTGGTTCACTGACCAGGGGTTCACTGACCAGGGGTTCAGTGACCGGCGTGTGGCGGGTCAGATCGCCTTCCAGGTCCCGTCCGGCAGGCGGCACCAGTCGAGCCGGGTGGTGCGCGGGTCCGGCCGGTTGCGGAGGGTGACGACATACTGGAGCCGGCGGCAGGCATAGCTTGTGCCGTGGGCGCTGCGGCGGGACGGGCCGATGAAGGCGACCGTGCCGCTCGCCCCGGTGGCGTCATTGCTCCAGGTTTCGCTGGCGCCCTTGGCGGGGGCCGGATTGCCCAGCAGTTTCTGGCCGGCCTGCCCCAGCAAGGCAACGTCGCTGTCGGCCAGACGTGGCGCGTTCCTGTTGCCCCGGTACGGGTTGATCTGCGCCTGCGCGCCACTGGCGAGCACCAGGGGGGCGAGCAACAGGGGGGCAAGCAGCAGGCAGGTGGCGAACCGGGGGACGCGGATGGTCATCGGGGGTTTTCTCCGGGCGGGCGGCGGCCTGAATAGATAGCATGAAGCAGCGGAATCAGTCGAAACATGCCGCGAGAAGCTGGGCGAAGGCGCGCGCGCGGTGGCTGGTGGCGTGTTTTTCGCCGGGGTCCATCTCGCCGTAGGTCGCCTGGCCGCCCAGCGGCACGAATATCGGGTCGTAGCCGAAACCCCGATTGCCGCGCGGCGGCCAGATGGCGGTGCCCCCGACGCGGCCGAGGAAAGTGGCCGTTTCGCCGTCCGGCCAGGCCAGGCACAGCGCCGCGGTGAACCAGGCCCGTCGGTCCTCGCTGTCGGCGGTTTCGTCATGCACACGCTGCATGGCGGCGGCGAAATCCTTGCCCGGCCCGGCCCAGCGGGCGGAAACCAGCCCGGGCGCGCCACCCAGCGCCGCGACCGAAAAGCCGGAATCGTCGGCCAGCGCCGGCAGCCCCGCCGCGCGCGCCGCCGCCAGCGCCTTCAGCCGCGCGTTGCCGGCGAAATCCGCCGCGGTCTCCTCCGGCTCGGCCAGCCCGAGGCTGCCGGCGGAGACGCAATCCACCCCGTGCGGGGCGAGCAGGGCGGCGATTTCGCGCAGCTTACCCGGGTTGTGGGTGGCGATCACCAGCCGCGCGCCGGGGGGCAGCCGCCGTGCCATCAGACCTGTTCCAGCGCCGCGCGCTGCAACGCGAACAGTTGCCCGGTGCCGGCCTTGGCCAGCGTCAGGAGTTGGTTGAACTGCGCCTCGCTGAACGGCGCCTTTTCCGCCGTGGCCTGGATTTCGACGATGCCGCCGCCGTCGGTGAGGACGAAATTGGCGTCCGCCTCGGCGCCGTTGTCCTCGGCGTAGTCGAGGTCGAGCACCGCGCCGGCGCCGTCCACCAGACCGCAGGAGACGGCGGCCACCTGGCCGGTGATGGGCGAGGCTTTCAGCACGTTCATGCGCACCAGATGGCGGCAGGCGAGCGACAGCGCCACCCAGGCGCCGGTGATCGAGGCGCAGCGGGTGCCGCCATCGGCGTTGAGCACGTCGCAGTCGAGGGTGATGGTCATCTCGCCCAGCGCGGCCCGGTCGATGACGGCGCGCAGCGAGCGGCCGATCAGGCGCTGGATTTCCTGGGTGCGGCCGGACTGCTTGCCGCGGGCGGCCTCGCGGTCGCCGCGGGTATGGGTGGCGCGCGGCAGCATGCCGTATTCGGCGGTGACCCAGCCCTGGCCGGAATTGCGCAGGAAGCCGGGCACCCGGGCCTCCACGCTGGCGGCGCAGAGCACTTCGGTGCCGCCCATGCGGATGAGGACGGACCCCTCGGCGTGGTGGGCGAAGCCGGGGAGGATGGTGATATCGCGCAGGGCGTCGGGGGCGCGGCCGGAGGGGCGCATGGGGCGGAGTCCTTGGTGGGTCGGGCGGCGGCTATGCGCGGAGCCGGCGGCGTATGCAAGGTGGAGGCACGCGGGATGGGCCGGACAACGCCGAACGCGCGCAGCCGATGCGCGCCGACCGAACGTTGACGCCACGAACAGTTTCCCCATTTCAACAGGGCCTGTCACACTGACCCCATGGCCCCGCCCGCGAAACATCACATGAGCCCGCCCGACACCCCTCTGCCCCCGCCGATGCGCGCCCCGCTGGGCGGCCGTGCGGCCCCGCTGGCGGCGGCGCTGGATGCCCGCTCGGCGGCGGTGCTGCGCGAGATCGTCGAGCAGTATGTGGAAACCGGCGAGCCGGTCGGCAGCCGCACGCTGTCGCGGCGGCTGCCGATCAGCCTGTCGCCGGCGACCATCCGCAACGTCATGGCCGACCTGACCGAGGCCGGGCTGCTGTTCGCGCCGCACACCTCGGCCGGACGACTGCCCACCGAGCAGGGGCTGCGGCTGTTCGTCGATGGGTTGTTGCAGTTCGGCGAGCTTGCCGAGGACGACCGCGAGGCGATCGGCGCCGCGCTGGCCGCCGCCGGACGCAGCATGGAGGATACCCTCGCCGAGGCATCCATCATGCTGTCCGGCCTGTCGGCCGCCGCCGGGCTGGTGCTGGCACCGAAATCCGAGGGCGCGGTGCGGCATATCGAGTTCGTGCCGCTCGGCTCGGGTCGGGCGTTGGTCATCCTGGTGAACGCCGACGGGCAGGTGGAGAACCGGATCATCGAAATCCCCGCCGGGCTGCCGCCCTCGGCGCTGCAACAGGCCGGCAACTATCTCAACGCCAGGCTTGCCGGGCGGGGGCTGGCCGAACTGCGCGTGCTGGTGGCCGATGAGATGGCGGCCAACCGCACCGAGCTGGATGCGCTGTCCTCGCAGGTGGTGGAAGCCGGCCTGGCCACCTGGACCGGCGAGGGCAGGGGCGGCAGCCTGATCGTGCGCGGCCAGGCGCGGCTGCTGTCGGACGTGACCCAGATCGAACGCCTTGCCGCGATCCAGTTGCTGTTCGAGCGGCTGGAGACGCAGGAAACCATGCTGCGCCTGCTCGAACTGGCCGAGACATCGGACGGCGTGCGGATATTCATCGGCGCCGAAAGCGGCCTGTTCGGCGCTTCCGGCCTGTCGATGGTGGTGGCGCCGGCGCGCAACGCCGCCAACCGGATCGTCGGCGCCATCGGCGTGATCGGGCCGACCCGCATCAATTACGGGCGGATCATTCCGGTTGTGGACTACACCGCCCGGGTGATCGGGCGGCTGCTGGGGTAGGGCGCGCCCTTCTTTACCGCTTTGTTACTGGATGGGCCGAAGCTCCGCGGCGCATGGCGCGGAGGATTGGGTGTGACGCAAGGGCCGGACGACAAATCGTCCGCGCGATTGCTGGTGGTGGACGATGAGGCGGTGCAGCGCATGCTTGTGGCGGGCGCGGCCGCCACCCTGGGCATCGCCGTCGACGGTGCCGCCTCGCTTGCCGAGGCGGAGGAATACGTGCGGGTGTTTGCCTACGACGCGGTGGTGATTGACCTGGGCCTGGGCGAGCATGACGGCATCGAATTGCTGCGCAGCCTGAGCGCGGCCGGTTCCAACTCGGTGGTGGTGTTCGTTTCCGGCTTCGATGAGCGGGTGCGCCAGGCCGCCGCCCGGCTGGCCACCGCGCTGGGGCTGCGGGTGGCCGGTACGCTGGGCAAGCCGCTGATGGTGGACCACCTGGTGGCGCTGCTGCGCAGCCTGCCGGACCGTGCCCGCGCCAGGCCGGCCTGGGACGCCGCCGCGATCGACCCCGCCATGCTGGCGGCGGCGATCGAAAACGACGAGATCATCTGCAAGTTCCAGCCCAAGGTGACGCTGCGGGAGCGCCGCCTGGTCGGGGTGGAGGTGCTGACCCGCTGGCGCAGCCCGGCGCTGGGCCTGGTGCCGCCCGATCGCTTCATCCCGGCGGCCGAGGAGGCCGGGCTGATCGACCGCCTGACCGACCGTGTTCTGGCGCATTCCCTGGTCCAGTTCCGCCCCTGGCGGCGCCAGCTTCCCGAGTTGACGCTGGCGGTCAACATCTCGCCGCTGAGCCTGACCGACCTGGCGCTGCCCGAGCGCATTTGCGCGGCGCTGGCGGATAGCGACGTGCCGCCGGCGGCGCTGGTGCTGGAGGTGACCGAGGGCGCGGTGGCGACCGACTACGTGACCGCGGCGGACATCCTGACGCGGCTGCGCATCCGGGGCGTGAAGCTGTCGATCGACGATTTCGGCACCGGCCATTCCTCGCTGCTGGCGCTGCTGCGCCTGCCATTCAACGAGTTGAAGATCGACCAGCGATTCGTGCGCGGCTGCCTGTCCGACCCCGAGGCGCCGAAGATCGTCCGCGCGGTGGTTTCGCTGGCGCGCGAACTGGGCATGCAACTGGTGGCGGAGGGGATCGAGACCGAGCAGGTGGCGCAAATGCTGGAGCGGCTGGGCTGCACGGTGGGGCAGGGCTACCTGTTCGCGCCGCCGCTCAGCGCGGCCAGTCTGAGCGAGCGGCTGTGCAAGACGGCCTGGGCGGACGCCATGCGGTGACATTCCGCTCCTTGACCGGGCGTTCGCCGCGCGCGGCATTCCGCCCGCGGACCGGCCCGCTGCGAACCGGCCCGCTGCGGACCGGCCTGCTGCGGAGCCTCCTGAAACGGACCGTGGCCAGCTTCTGGGTGGCCGTTGTCATGGGGCTGATCTGGATCGCGGTGGGGCAGCATTTGCACGACGAACGTGCGCACGCCTTGGCGTCGGCCCGGGCCGACGGGGCCAATCTGGCCCGCGCCTTCACCGAATCGTTGCTGCGCACGGTGCGCGAGATCGACCAGATGCTGCTGTTCGTGCGGGCCTTGCGCGAGCGGGAGGGGGCGTCGCTGGACCTGGCGCCCTGGATCAGCCAGGTCGATCCGCAGCAGGTGCTGCCGGTGCAGATTTCCGCGGCCGACCGCACCGGGCTGGTCACGCTCAGCAACCTGCGCCCGGTGACCGAGCGCATCGACCTGTCCGACCGTCCGCATTTCCGCCGCTTTGCCGACCGCCCCGAGGACGTGCTGCATGTCAGCCCGCCGGTGCTTGGCCGGGTGTCGGGGCAATGGACCGTGCAGTTCGTGCGCATGCTGCGCGACCGGCAAGGCGGCTTCGACGGCATCCTGGTGGCATCGGTGCCGCCGGCCGCGCTGCTGCGTTTCGCCTCGCCGGCCGGTCTGGGGCCGCACGGCACGGTGTCGGTGCTGGGGCCGGACGGGGTGCTGCGCGCCCGCATGGCGGCAGGCCAGCCGGACACGCTTTCGGGCATCGCTTCCGCCAGCCCGGCGGTGGCGCGCGCGGAGGCAGCGGCGGGAGGCGCCTTTACCTGGACCGACCCGGCCGACGGGGTACCCCGGCTGGAGAGTTTCCGGCGGGTGCCGGGCCTGGAACTGGTGGTGTCGGTCGGCCTGTCCGAGGCCGCTGTGCTGGCCGGATACCAGCGTGACCGGCCGCGGCTGATCGCGGCCGGTGTGGCGCTGTCGGCGCTGCTGCTGGCCCTGGCGCTGGCCGGGGCGCGCGACCGGCGCCGCCGGGCCGAGGCGCAGATCGCGCTGGAGCGCACCCTGGCGAATATCAGCCAGGGCATCATCATGGCCACGCCGGACGGCCGCCTGATGGTGATGAACCGTCGCGCCCACGAACTGACCGGCCTGCCCGACGAGTTCGGGCCGGGGTGCCAGCTGGACGATATGATCCGCTGGCAGGTCGAGCAGGGCGAGTTCGAGACCGGGTCGGAAGATTCGCACCCGCTTTCGGCGAGTCCGCCCGTGTACAGGCGCACCCGGGCGGACGGGACGGTGCTGGAGGTGCGTACCCAGGTGCTGGACGACGGCTCGGCGGTGCGTACGGTCGACGACGTTACTGAATGGAAACGGGCCCAGGCGGCGTTGCGCGCGGCCCGCGATGCGGCGGAGGCGGCCAGCGGCGCCCGCGCCCAGTTCCTGGCGGTGATGAGCCACGAAATCCGCACCCCGCTGAACGGCATCCTCGGCATGGCGGATTTGCTGCAGGATACCGGGCTGAACCCGGAGCAGGCAGGCTACGCCAGCACCATCGTCGAATCCGGGCGGCATTTGCTGGACCTGCTGAACGACGTGCTCGATTTCTGCAAGATCGACAGCGGCGAGCTGGAACTTGATCTGGCGCTGTTCGAACCCCGGGCGGTGCTCGACAGCGTGCGCGCCATGGCCGCGCCGAAGGCGGAGGCGAAAGGGCTGCGGCTGCGGGTTGAAGCCGCGCCGGCGGTGCCATCGCAGGTGCTCGGCGATGCCCAGCGGCTGCGCCAGGTGCTGCTGAATCTGGTCGGCAATGCGGTGAAGTTCACCCATGCCGGCGAGGTTTCGGTGTGGCTGGATGCCGAGGCGGCGGCCGAGGGCTGGCGGCTGCACGGCTGGGTGCGCGACACCGGCATCGGCATTGCGCCTGACGTGATGGGGCGGCTGTTCCAGGAATTCAGCCAGATCGACGGCTCGCTGACCCGCCGGTTCGGCGGCACCGGCCTGGGCCTGGCCATCTGCCGGCGCCTGCTGGAGGCGATGGGCGGCGCCATCGCGGTGGACAGCCGGCCGGATGCGGGCAGCGAGTTCCGCTTCACCCTCAGGGTTGGCGCCGCCGCGGCCGGTTCGTGCCCGCCGGTGCCGGTGGTCGCGGCGGCTGCCCGGCTCTCGGTGCTGCTGGCCGAGGACCACGCGGTCAACCGGATGGTGGCCACCCGCATCATGGAGCGGCAGGGCCATGCGGTGCAGGCGGTGGAGGACGGCGCGGCGGCGGTGGCGGCGGTGCGGCGCGGCGGCTTCGACCTGGTGCTGATGGACGTGATGATGCCGGTCATGGACGGGCTGGCGGCGACCCGGGCGATCCGTACGTTGCCCGGCGAGGCCGGGCGCGTGAAAGTGATCGGCGTAACCGCCAATGCCTCGCGCGCCAACGAGGCGGCCTGCCGGGCCGCGGGCATGGACGGGTTCGCTCCCAAGCCGATCACGGCGCAGCTTCTGATGGCGGAGATCGCCCGGGTGTTCGGTGGCGCCGCGCCGCCCCCCGCACCCGCGGTGGCGGCGGTGGAGACGCTTGACCGGGCGGCGCTCGACGCGCTGGACGAGGTGCTCGGCGCGGCGGCGGTGGACGACATCATCGCCGTCTTTCTTGCCGACGTGCCGGCGCGCCTGGCGCGCATGCAGGCGCTGGCCGCTGCCGGTGGGTCGGGCCGGCTGGCGCGCGAGGCGCATGCGCTCGCCGGCAGCGCCGGCACGCTCGGGCTGCGGGCGCTGGCGGCGGCGGCGCGCGTGCTGGAGACGGAACTGGCCGGTTCCGGCGCCGACCTGCCGGCCCGGCTGGCGCCGGTGGAGGCGCTGGCCGGCCCGGCGACGGCGCGGCTGGCGGCGAGGGTGGCGGCGTGATGATGCCATCCCCATCGCGCCGGTTTACGTGCTCGCCGCTTGTCTCGGGGGAACCGCCCCCCTAATTCATGCGCTCATGAGCACTCAGGACACCTCCTCGGAGACCCTCCCCCCCGGTGCCGCGCCAGCGGCGCCGGAGGCCGACCCCGCCGCGCGGATCGCCGCGCTGGAGGCCGAACTGGCCGAGACGCGCGACCGCTGGCTGCGCTCGGAGGCCGAAATCGTCAATGTGCGCGCCCGCGCCCGCCGCGACGTGGATGAAGCCCGACAGTATTCGGTGCAGAAATTCGCCCGCGACGTGGCCGAGGCGGCCGAGAACCTCAAGCGCGGCCTGGACAGCATTCCCCCGGCGCAGCACGGCGAACCCGAGATCGTCGGCAAGCTGCGCGAGGGTTTCGCCGGCATCGAGCGCAGCTTCGTGGCCCTGCTGGAGCGCAACGGCATCCGTTGCGAGGACCCGACCGGGGCGGCGTTCGACCCCAACCTGCACCAGGCGATGGCCGAGCAGGAAAGCGTCGAACATCCGGCCGGCACCGTCATCCATGCCTGGACCGCCGCCTGGACCCTGAACGGGCGGCTGCTGCGGCCGGCCATGGTGGTGGTGGCGAAGGCGCCCGCCACCGAACTGAACGCGCCGGGCTGACGCGCGCGGGCTGAAGGACGCATGGGCAGCCATTCCGACCGCGCCGGGATTGCTGCTCAAGATTTGCGCACCCCGCTCTTGCCCCCGGGCGTGCCGGTGAATACATGCGGGGCATCACACCGGGGACCCGGTCGCGGTGCTTCGGGCCGCTTGGGTCCGCTGAAAAGGAGCTTCATATGAGCAAGGTCATCGGTATCGACCTGGGCACCACCAATTCCTGCGTCGCGATCATGGAGGGCAAGGATGTCCGCGTGATCGAGAACAGCGAGGGCGCCCGCACCACCCCCAGCATCGTCGCCTTCGCCGAGAACGGCGAGCGTCTGGTCGGCCAGTCGGCCAAGCGCCAGGCGGTGACCAACCCGACCAACACGCTGTTCGCGGTCAAGCGCCTGATCGGCCGGCGCTTCGACGACCCGGTGGTGGCCAAGGACATGTCCATGGTCCCCTACAAGATCGCCCGCGGCGACAACGGCGACGCCTGGGTGGAAGCCCGCGGCGAACGTTATTCGCCCAGCCAGATCAGCGCCTACGTGCTCGGCAAGATGAAGGAGACCGCCGAGTCCTATCTCGGCGAGCCGGTGTCGCAGGCGGTGATCACCGTGCCGGCCTATTTCAACGATTCCCAGCGTCAGGCCACCAAGGACGCCGGCCGCATCGCCGGGCTGGAAGTGCTGCGCATCATCAACGAGCCGACCGCGGCGGCGCTCGCCTATGGCCTGGACAAAAAGAAGTCCGGCACCATCGCGGTCTATGACCTCGGCGGCGGCACCTTCGACATTTCCGTGCTCGAACTCGGCGACGGGGTGTTCGAGGTCAAGAGCACCAATGGCGACACCTTCCTCGGTGGCGAGGATTTCGACGCCCGGGTGATCGACTATCTGGCGGACGAGTTCAAGCGCGACCAGGGCATCGACCTGCGGCGCGACAAGCTGGCGTTGCAGCGGCTGAAGGAAGCCGCCGAGAAGGCCAAGATCGAACTGTCCTCGTCCAAGGAAACCGAGCTCAACCTGCCCTTCATCACCGCCGACGCCTCCGGGCCGAAGCATCTGGTGATGAAGCTGACCCGGGCGAAGCTGGAGAGCCTGGTCGACGACCTGATCCAGAAGACGCTGGGGCCGTGCCGCGACGCGCTGCGCGACGCCGGGGTGAAGGCGAACGAAATCGACGAGGTGATCCTGGTCGGCGGCATGACCCGCATGCCCAAGGTCATCGAGGCGGTGAAGACCTTCTTCGGCCGTGAGCCGGCGCGCAACGTCAACCCCGACGAGGTGGTGGCGATCGGCGCCGCGGTGCAGGGCGCGGTGCTGAAGGGCGACGTGAAGGACGTGCTGCTGCTCGACGTGACCCCGCTGTCGCTCGGCATCGAGACGCTGGGCGGCGTGTTCACCCGGCTGATCGACCGCAACACCACGATCCCGACCAAGAAGAGCCAGGTGTTCTCGACCGCCGACGACGCGCAGACCGCGGTGACCATCAAGGTCTATCAGGGCGAGCGCGAAATGGCGGCCGACAACAAGCTGCTCGGCAATTTCGATCTTGCCGGCATTCCGCCGGCGCCGCGCGGGGTGCCGCAGATCGAGGTGACGTTCGACATCGACGCCAACGGCATCGTCTCGGTCCAGGCGAAGGACAAGGCCACCGGCAAGGAGCAGCAGATCCGCATCCAGGCCAGCGGCGGGCTGAACGAGGCGGACATCCAGCGCATGGTGCGCGAGGCGGAAGCCAACGCCGAGGCCGACAAGAAGCGGCGTGAGTTCGTCGAGTCCAAGAACCATGCGGACGCGCTGGTTCATCAGGTGGACAAGAACCTGAAGGAACAGGGCGACAAAATCTCGGCGCAGGACCGCGGCGAGGCCGAGGCCGCCCTGGCGGCGACCAGGTCGGCCATGGAAGGCACCGACACCGAGGCGCTGAAAGCGGCCACCGAGCGGCTCAGCCAGGCGGCCATGAAGATCGGCGAGGCGATGTACAAGGCGCAGGCGCCGGAGGGCGGCCCGCCGGAGGGTGGCCCGCAGGGCGGCGCCGCGCCGGGTGGCTCGGCCGGTACCGCCACCGACGAAAAAGTGGTGGACGCCGAGTTCGAGGAAGTGGACGACAAAAAGAAGAAGTCCGCCTGAACCGGGTCGGCTGAATCACGCTGCGGCGGACATGGACCAGGGGGCGCGCCCGTGCTTATACCAAAGGCGGGCGCGTTCCTTTTTTCAGTGCCGGATAGAGGGCTGAGATGGCGAAGCAGGACTATTACACGACACTCGGTGCCGCGCGGGAGGCCAGTGCGGACGACCTGAAGAAGGCGTACCGCAAGCTCGCCATGCAGTTCCACCCGGACCGCAACCCGGGCGACAAGAAGGCCGAGGCCAAATTCAAGGAAATCAACGAGGCATACGATATCCTCAAGGACGAGCAGAAGCGCGCCGCCTATGACCGCTTCGGTCACGCCGCCTTCGAGCAGGGCGGCCCGGCCGGTCCGGGGGCGGGCGGCTTCGATTTCAGCCAGGGCGGCGCCGGGCTGGGCGACATTTTCGACCAGATGTTCGGCGAATTCATGGGCGGGCGCGCCCGCGGGCGGGGTCCGCGCCAGGGCAACGACATCCGCGCCGCCATCGAGATCGACCTTGCCGAGGCGTTCACCGGCACCAAGGCGCAACTGCGCGTGCCCACGCGGGTGAGTTGCGAGGCTTGCGCCGGCAGCGGATCGGAAAGCAAGGACCGTGCCAGCGAAACCTGCACGACCTGCGGCGGCGCGGGCAAGGTGCGGGCCCAGCAGGGATTTTTCCTGATCGAGCGGCCCTGCCCGACCTGCGGCGGCCAGGGCAAGGTGATCCGCAACCCCTGCCGGATATGCCGCGGCAGCGGCACCGTGCAGCGCGAGCGCAGCCTGCAGGTGCAGGTGCCGCCCGGTGTCGAGGACGGCACCCGCATCCGTCTGGCCGGCGAGGGCGAGGCCGGCGGCACTGGTGCGCCGCCGGGCGATCTGTATGTGCATGTGGCCATCCGGCCGCACCCGATTTTCCAGCGCGACGGCGCCAACGTGTTCTGCCGGGTGCCGCTGCGCATGACCCAGGCGGCGCTGGGCACGGATGTCGATGTGCCGGCGATCGATGGCAGCAAGGCGCGGGTGAAGATTCCGCCCGGCACCCAGGCGGGCGAGCAGTTCCGCCTGCGCGGCAAGGGATTTTCGGTGCTCCGCAGCGCCGCCCGCGGCGACATGTATATCCAGGTGTCGGTGGAGACGCCGCAGCACCTCACCCGCCGTCAGCGCGAGTTGCTGGAGGAATTCGAGACCGAGGTGAACGCCCGCAGCAGTCCCGAATCCGAGGGGTTCTTTGCCAAGGTGCGGGACTTTTTCGACGGCGGGGCAACTTAGGAGGCACGCCAAGGCCAGCCATTGACCCCGCCGTGCCTCACGCCGGTCCGCCGGCGAGAGGCGTTTTTTTGTCAGCAACACAAAACTAGGAGAGTGCGAGCCACAATGGCGTGAGTATTCCAATTGGGGCCGCAATGACTATTCAGGTCGCCGCGATGAACGGATACGGGTTGGCCATGGCCAGCGACCGTCATGTATTCCGCGCCCCCGACATCCGTTCGACCGGGCAGGACGTCAAGTTGCTGAAACTGCGCGGCAATATTCCCGCCGCCATGATGGCATCCGGTCCGTTTGCGATGTTCGGCCTGCCGGTGGCGCGGCTGTCGCTGCGGCTGGAGCGGGTGCTGGCGGCCACGCCGGAGAAGGGGCCGGAGGCGCTGGCCGCTGCGGTGCTGGCGGCGCTGCGGCTGCCGCTGGAAGGCCCGCCGGTGCTGGACGAAGACGTGCTGGCCGAAACCGCCGAGCGCGTGCTCGCCCATGCCACCCAAGGCGGCGATGACGGGGCGGTGGCCGGGCTGGAGCAGGTGCTGCGGGAAATCGAGGCGGCGCCGGATTGCCTGGACTCCGAGGCCGCCGCCCGCGGCAGCGACGCCTGGACCCGCGCCTTGCCGGATCTGGCCGGCCGGCCGCAGCTTGCCACAGCCCTGCGCGAGGCGCCGGAACTGTGCGGCCGGGCCGTTGCCGGGGCGCTGGCCCATGACTGGCGGCATACAGAACTGTTCCTGACTGTCGGCTTGTGCTGCCCGCATACCGGCGTTCCGGTGCTGCTGGCGCTGCGGCTGTGGCGCGGCATCGGCAACCGGCTGCACTTCGCCTCCCGCCTCGGCAATGCCTGGGAGGCGGCCTGGAAAGCCGGCCGCACCGTCATCATCGCCCAGGGGTCCGGCCGGCCGCTGGTCGAGTCGCTGGTTGACGGCCTGGCCAGCGAGCACTGGCACGCTTTGCCGCATTCCGGCCAGGAGGCGATGCGCGCCGGCATGGACCGGCGCTGGGATACCGCCCATGGCCGGCTTGCCGTCTCAAGCCCGCGGGAACTGGCGGCGGTGGCCACCGGCCTGGTGCGCGGCGCCGAGGTGGTCGGCTACCTGACCCGCGACGGCGAGGGGTCGGTGGCGGGCGTCGATGGGCTGGTGATCACCCCGGGCGGCGTTGAGGTTTGTGCGCTGGAAGCGGGGCCACCGCTGCGGGTGGCCGCGTAGAGCAACATCGGCCAGACCGGCAACCGCCGGCCGATGAAGTTGTACGCTGATCGTTTACGGTCAGGATGAAAGCGCTGTAGCGCGCACGGTATCGTCATCACGGGGGCGGATGGTATACGGCAGCGGCAGCGCCAAATGGCTTGCTGCGTGCCCCGCATGACGCCGGACCACTCCTGGTCGGCGCGGGTTTTGGCTTGAATCGCCCGCCATCCAGCCGGGCGGCGGGTGATTCCGGGCGCCGAGCGGGAAGGCCAGGGGACAGCGCCCCTGGCCTTCCTTTGCCGTCAGTAGTCGAAGTCGCCGCCGCCCGGCGGGGGCGCCGGCGGCGCCTTCTTTTCCGGCTTCTCGGCAATCAGCGCCTCGGTGGTCACCAGCAGCCCGGCGACCGAGGCGGCGTCCTGCAACGCGGTGCGGACCACCTTGGTCGGGTCGATGATGCCGGCCGCCACCAGGTCCTTGAACTCGGCGGTCTGGGCATCGAATCCGTAGTTGTAGTCGTCGTTCTCCAGCACCTTGCCGGAAATGACCGCACCGTCCTCGCCGGCGTTCTCGGCGATCTGGCGCAGCGGCGAGAGCGCGGCCTTGCGGACGATCTCGATGCCGAAGCGCTGGTCGTCGTTCTCGGCCTTGAGCTTGGCCAGGATCAGGCTGGCGCGCGCCAGCGCTACGCCGCCGCCGGGCACGATGCCTTCCTCAACCGCCGCGCGGGTGGCGTGCAGGGCGTCGTCCACCCGGTCCTTGCGCTCCTTCACCTCGACCTCGGTGGCGCCGCCGACGCGGATCACCGCCACGCCGCCGGCCAGCTTGGCCAGCCGCTCCTGCAACTTCTCGCGGTCGTAGTCGGAGGTGGTTTCCTCGATCTGCGCCCGGATCTGGTTCACCCGGCCGGTGATGTCGGACTTCTTGCCGACGCCTTCGATGATCGTGGTGTTCTCCTTCTCGATCACCACGCGCTTGGCGCGGCCGAGCTGGGCCACCGTCACGCTCTCCAGCTTGATGCCGAGGTCTTCGGAGACCACGGTGCCGCCGGTGAGGATGGCGATATCCTCAAGGATGGCCTTGCGCCGGTCACCGAAGCCGGGCGCCTTCACCGCCGCGATCTTCAGGCCGCCGCGCAGCTTGTTGACCACCAGCGTCGCCAGGGCCTCGCCTTCCACGTCCTCGGCGATGATCAGCAGCGGGCGGGCGGTCTTGACCACTTCCTCCAGCAGCGGCAGCAGCGGCTGCAGGCCGGACAGCTTCTTCTCGAAGATGAGGATATACGGCTGGTCCAGCTCGGCGATCAGCTTCTCGGCGTTGGTGACGAAATACGGCGAGACATAGCCGCGGTCGAACTGCATGCCCTCGACAACGTCGAGTTCGGTCTGGATGCCCTTGGCTTCCTCGACCGTGATCACGCCCTCATTGCCGACCTTCTGCATCGCCTCGGAGATGATGCGGCCGATATCGGCCTCGCCGTTGGCGGAGATGGTGCCGACCTGGGCGGTTTCGGCCGGGCTGGTGATCTTGCGCGACCGCTTTTTCAGCTCCTCGACCAGGGTGGCGGTGGCCTTGTCGATGCCGCGGCGCAGGTCCTGCGGGTTCAGCCCGGCGGCGACCGCCTTGGCGCCCTCGCGCACGATCGCCTGGGCCAGCACCGTCGCGGTGGTGGTGCCGTCACCGGCGAGGTCGTTGGTTTTGCTGGCCACTTCGCGGATCAGCTGGGCGCCGAGATTTTCGAACTTGTCGGCCAGCTCGATCTCCTTGGCGACGGTCACGCCGTCCTTGGTGATCCGCGGGGCGCCGAAGCTCTTGTCGATCACGACGTTGCGGCCCTTGGGGCCGAGCGTCACCTTCACCGCGTCGGCGAGGATGTCCACCCCGCGCAGCAGGCGGGCGCGGGCGTCGCTGCCAAACTTAACTTCCTTGGCTGCCATGTGTCTTGGTCCTTTCGTGTGGGGCGCGGGGCGTCAGGCGGCCTTGTGGGACGCCTTGTGGCGGCCCTCGATGATGCCGAACAGGTCGGATTCCTTCACGATCAGCAGTTCCTCGCCGTCGATCTTGACCTCGGTGCCAGACCATTTGCCGAACAGCACATGGTCGCCTTCCTGCACCGCGAGCGGCACCAGGTGGCCCTGTTCGTCGCGCGCGCCCGGCCCGACGGCGACCACCTCGCCCTCGCTCGGCTTTTCCTTGGCGGTGTCGGGGATGATGATGCCGCCGGCGGTCTTTTCCTCGGCGGTGAGGCGGCGCAGCACGACACGGTCGTGCAGGGGCCGGAACTTTGCCATGTGTATCTCCGTTGTCCTGTGGGGCCGACCTGCCGCACTGGTTTGCCAGCACTCGGGCCGGTCGGCTGCCAGCCGGATATGGGTGCTACCGGACGGCCGCGTCAATGCCTGGGAAGCACAAAAAACTTCAGTATAAGGGATCGCGCCGTCATCCGCCGCCGCCGGCGGCCAGCCGGCGCTGTGGATTGCCTTGACGGGACGTGAAGCCTCGTAGAACTATCGGCGGCGACGGGGCGGCCTTCGGTCGCGCCTGGCCCGGCGCGCTGCTGCATGTCCCGAACGCAAACGCCGTCGCCGGAGACCGCCTGATGTCCGAAGCCGCCATCCCGCCGGTTTCCTTGGCTGACACGCGGCGCGGCGCCCTCCCCAGGCCGCTTTCGCTGCTGAAGTTCCGCCGTTTCGCCGCGCCGGTGCTGCTGGTCGTGGCCTGGCAGGCCGGCGCCTCCTGCGGGGTGATTCCGTCCCGGCTGGTGGCCTCGCCCGTGGCGATTCTGGACAGCTTCTGGTCGTTGTCCCTGTCCGGCGAGTTGGGGCGGAATCTGCTGGTTTCGCTCGCCCGGGTCGCCGCCGGTCTGGGCATCGCCATTATCGTGGGCGTCGGCCTGGCGCTGCTGGCCGGGCTGTCGCGGCTTGGCGAGGACGCGGTGGACGCGCCCTTGCAGATGGTCCGCACCCTGCCGCATCTGGCGCTGGTGCCGCTGTTCATCCTGTGGTTCGGCATCGGCGAGACACCGAAGATCGCCCTGGTCGCGCTGGGGGCGGTGTTCCCGATCTATCTCAACCTGTTCGCCGGCATCCGCGGCGTCGATCCGAAGCTGGTGGAGGCGGCGAACACGCTCGGTCTGTCCCGCGGTGAACTGATCCGCCATGTCATCCTGCCCGGGGCGCTGCCGTCGGCGCTGGTCGGGCTGCGCTACGCGCTCGGGGTGGCCTGGCTCAGCCTGGTGGTGGGCGAGCAGATCAACGCGCAGTCCGGCATCGGCAACATGATGATGGATGCGCGCGAGTTCCTGCGCACCGATATCATCATGGTCGGCCTGCTGGTGTACGCGCTGCTCGGCCTTGGCGCCGACCAGCTTGTGCGCGCGCTCGAACGCTTCACCCTGGTATGGCGGCCGACGCTGATTTCCACACGGCGCTGAATCGGCAAGGCAAGGGGGACGGCATGAACGCCGACACGCATGGCCCGCGCCCCACGGTGCGAATCCGCGGCCTGACCCGCGCCTTCGGCGGCGCGCCCGTGCTGAACGCGCTCGACCTGCAGATTGCCCCGGGCGAGTTCGTGGCGCTGCTGGGGCGCAGCGGTTCGGGCAAGACCACGCTGCTGCGCACGCTCGCCGGGCTTGATCTGGTGGAACATGGCCACGTCGAGATGCCGGCGCGGCGCGCCGTGGTGTTCCAGGAACCGCGGTTGCTGCCGTGGAAGCGCGTGTGGCGCAATGTGGCGCTCGGGCTGCGCGGTGAGGATGCCCGGGCCCGGGCGCTCGCCGCGCTGGACGAGGTCGGGCTTGGCCATCGCGTGCAGGCATGGCCGCTGACGCTGTCCGGTGGTGAGGCGCAGCGTGCCGGTCTGGCGCGCGCGCTGGTGCGTGACCCCGAACTGCTGCTGCTGGACGAGCCGTTTGCCGCCGTGGATGCGTTGACGCGGCTGCGCATGCAGGCGCTGGTTTCCGCCCTTTGGCTGCGCCACCGGCCGGCCGTGCTGCTGGTGACGCATGACGTGGACGAGGCGCTGCTGCTGGCTGACCGCGCTTTGGTGCTGGATGGCGGGCGGATCGGCGCCGAACTCGTGGTCAACCTGCCGCGCCCGCGTCGGCACGCCGATCCGGGTTTTGCCGCCTTGCGCCACCGCCTGCTGCTGGCCCTGGGGGTGGACGAGGCGGCGGCGGGCCTCAGCTTGGTTGATCTGCCCGCTGAGGAAACCATGCCTGGGTGGAACGGCCGCGTGGCCGGGATTGGCGCGGCGGAGTAGCCCCGACAGGCAGGTGCCGGTCGAGGAAGCTCTGTCCCGGTTGCTGCGTGAGAATATAGCCCGCGACATTCCTGTCATAGGCGCGAATCCGGTCCTCCTCGGCCGCCGGGGTGGTCCTCACGAACCCCAGGCTGCGGCGCGGCGCCGGATGGCGCGTCTTCCTTCCAGGTGAAGACGAAGCTGCTGCCGCGGGCGGGCGGGCTGCTTTCGACCCAGATTTCACCACCATGCTTTTGCACTTTCTTTTTGACAATGGCCAGTCCGACACCGCTCGATGCAACGTCATCGCGGCTTGCCAGGGTCTGGAAGATCACGAAAATCCGTTCATGAAACTGCGGCGCTATGCCGGGACCGTCATCGCCGACGCGGAATTCCGCCACCCCGTCCGCCAGTTGCATGGTGATGGTGATGCGGCCCTCGGTTCGGTCATGGTGTTTCAGGCCGTTGCCGATCAGGTTCTCCAGCACCACCTGAAGGGGCGTGCGCTGGGTGTGGATCACCGGCATGGGTCCTTCGCAGGCGATGACGAAGCCGGGCGGTGGCATCAGCATGGTGACGATGTCACCGACCATTTCGGCGATGTCCACGTCCTCGGCGGCGGCGTAGCTGTGGTGCCCGATCCGTGAGTAGGTCAGCAAGCCGTCCAGCAGCAGTTGCAGCCGCGCCACCCGCCGTTGCAGGAGCCTGAGGTTTTCGATCGTGACCGGGCTTGCCGTCGGCCCGATGTCCTCACCGATCCATTGCGCGAGATGGGCGATCCCGCGCAGCGGCGCCTTGAGATCGTGCGAGACTGCATAGGCAAATTCCTCGAGGTCGGCGTTGGACCGCTCGAGCTCGATCTGCCTCTGCTGGTTTACCCGTTCGCTCTCGTGGCGAGCGGAGATGTTGATGATGCTGGCCAGCATCATCAACTCGCCGTCGAGTTCGATCGGATTGAGGCCGATCTCCAGGGGGAACTCGCTGCCGTCCTTGCGCAGCCCGGGCAGATCCCACCCTTCCCCCATTTTGCGGGAGGCCATGCCGGCCTGAAATCTCCGGCGCATGTCGGCATGCCGGGCGCGGAAGCGTTCCGGCATCAGCAGTTCCAGCGGCCGGCCTCGCAGCTCCCCGGGTTCGTAGCCGAACAGATGTTCGGTCTCCTGACTCGCCATTTCGATCCGCCCGTCCGGCCCGGTCAGCACCAGCGCGAGCGGCAGCGCCTCGACCACCCGGACGAGCCGGTCGTCGAATGACAGGCATGGTCCGACCTTCGGTCGCGGTTTCATCACGCTGGCGGCATTCCGCTCAAAGCCCATCATGACCCTCCTGGTCCGGCTGAAAACCGAGTTTGCCGGACCAATATCAACAAGAGGTGTTCACTGCGCATCATGATCTTCGCTGTTGCGCACGCATTGGTAACGTTTTGTCAGGCTTCAGGCGGTATTCCACGTTGCATGAGCGACCTCGGCATCGCAAACAACCGGCGCAGCTACCGCCTGCTGATCGTTGACGACGACGATATCGATCGCCGCCACTACGGCAGGTTGCTGGCGCAGCACGCGCCCGGCCGGTGCGAGATCCAGCAGGCGGGCAGCGGGGCGGCGGGCCTCGCGGCGTTGCGCACATGCCACGTCGATTGCGTGCTGCTGGATTTCAACCTGCCCGACATGACCGGGCTGGAATTCCTGACCGCCGCCGCCGCCGGTGGCGCGCTGCCATGTGCCGTCGTGCTGGTCACCGGGCAGGGCAATGAAGCCATCGCCGTCGAGGCGATGAAGCGCGGCGTGCAGGATTACCTGGTGAAGGACCGGGTGAACGCCAACAGCCTGTGGCGCGCGATGACCACCGCGGTGACCCAGACCGAACTGCGGCAGCGCCTGGCCCGCTCGCTGCGCGAGCTGACCGCGGCGAATGCCGCGCTGGAACGGGAGGCCGCCATCCGCGCGGCCACCGAGGCTGAATTGCGCGCCGCCAAGGAAGCCGCGGAACACGCCAACCAGGCAAAGACCCGCTTCGTCGCCATGGTGACGCATGAGCTGCGCACGCCGCTCAACGGCATCCTCGGCTACGCCCAGTTGCTGCGCATCGAAGGGGGACTCTCCCCCCTGCAGGACGCGCGTGTCAGCTCGATGATGCAGGCCGGGCAGCATTTGCTCCGCATGATCGAGCAGGTGCTGGATGTCGCCAGCATCGAAGCCGGGCGCATGGAAATGCACCCGGTGCGGGTCTCGGTGCGTGAGCTGAGCGAACAAGGCATCGCCTTCATCACGCCGTTGGCCGCCGAACACGCGCTGAGCCTGCGCACGCTCATTGCCGCCGACGCCCCGCGGGAGATCATTGCCGATCCCTCGCGGCTGCGGCAGGTGCTGCTCAATCTGCTGGGCAACGCGGTGAAATACACCGTTGCCGGCGGCGTGGAACTGCGTGTGCTGGCGGGTGCCGCGCCCGGCGGGCTGCGCCTTGAAGTCGCCGATACCGGCCCCGGCATCCATGAAGGCAGTCTCGGCCATCTGTTCAGGGACTTCGAGCGTCTGGACGCTGGCGCGTCGGTGGAAGGGGCGGGGTTGGGGCTGGCCATTGCCGCGCGGATCGTCGGGCTGATGGGTGGCAGGATCGGCCACGCCGCCAATCCGGGCGGCGGCAGCGTGTTCTGGGTGGACGTGCCGACCGCCGATGTCGAGTTGCCACCGGCAGTGGATGCCGTGGAACCGCCGCCGCCGCCATGCGGCATGCGGGTGCTTCTGGTCGATGACATGGCGATGAACCGCGACGTGATCGGCGCGTTTCTGCGTGCTGCCGGGCACTCGGTGGACCTGGCCGAAGGCGGCGAGGCAGCTTTGCGGATGGCTTCCGAAACGCCGTTCGACCTGATCCTGATGGATGTGCGCATGCCGCGGATGGATGGGCTGGAGGCCACAAGGCGCATCCGCGCGCTGCCCGCGCCGCACGGGCGGGTGCCCATTCTCGCGCTCACCGCCTACACCTTCTTCGACCAGCTTGAGCAATGCCGGGATGCCGGGATGGATGGGCACATTGCCAAGCCGGTGGACTACGCGACCTTGCGGCGGGCGATCGCCGACGCGGTTGCGCCCGCCGCGCCGGGCTGGGATGTGCCTGGCCGCGCGCCGCCTTTGGCCGGGGCCGGGCAACAACCATCTCCCCGGCTTGACCTCGCGGTGCTCGAACAGACTCTTGCGTTCCTGGAGCCGGATGAGATCGTGGCAAGTTTCCAGGCGTTGCGTACCCGGGTTGAACAGATGTTGGATTGCCTCGATCGGCTGGCGGACCAATCGGATGCGGGCGAACCGGCGCGGGAAATCGCGCACAAGCTGGTCTCCGCCGCCGGGATGTTCGGCCTGGTCGCGCTGTCGGCGGCGTCGGGCCGCTTCGAGCGCGCGGTGGCGAACGACGCGGCGGCAGTCGCGCAACTGGCCCGGGAAGTGCGCGAGGAATCCCGCGCGGCGCTGGTGCTGCTTGACACGCTGCTGTGCGAACGCCGGGGACAGGCCGCATGACTCCGGAGGAAACCGGCAATGGCGTGATCGTGGGCGAGAACGACACGCTGATGCGCGGTGTTATCCGCTCCGTGCTGGTGCATGTGGACCAGCAGGTGTTTCCGGCGGCCGACGGGCTGGAGGCGGTGATTCTGGCCCGCCAGTTCCGGGCGCGGCTGGTGCTGCTGGATATCGGCATGCCGCGGCTGAACGGTTTGCTGGCATGCGAGGCGATTCGGGCGCTGCCGGGCTACGCCCGGGTGCCGATCGTCATGCTTACCGCCTACGATGACGGCCGGATACGCGAAGCGGCGCGGCGGCTCGGCGCCAACGACTTCATCACCAAGCCGTTCCGGCCGGACCTGCTGCTGGCGCGGCTGGCCGGCTATCTCGATCTTGGCGCTTCCGTAACCGGCGCCGGGAACGTTCCGGCCGGGCAGGGGCAGCCATGGACCGGCGGCAAGGACCCCGTATGGGTGGTGGGGGACAGTTCCGAACTGACCAACGGGCGCCGGATGCTGGCCATCACGCGCAAGGCGGAACGCCAGTCCTGATCCGGTCAGCGCAACTCGAAGCCGAGATTGCGCAGCGCCTGCCCCAGCCGGTGCCGCCCGCTCAGCGAGGCCGGCGTGCGGACCCGCTGGGTCACCTTCGTGGTCCAGTCCTCCACCGTGAGGTTCTGCTCGCGCTGGAAGGAATGCAATGCGGCGTTGTAGCGCGCGAGGGCGCCCCGGTTGTCGCCGGTCGAGTAGGTTTCGCGGTGCAACACCACCTCCTGCGGCAGCCGCGGCTTGATGCTGGTGGGCACCGCCGGATCGGGGTGGCCGACGCACAGGCCGAACACCGGCAGGACCAGAGGCGGCAAGCCCAGTTCGGCGGCGACGCCTTCCAGGTTGTTGCGGATCGCGCCGATATAAACCGCGCCCAGCCCGAGCGATTCCAGCGCCACCACGGCGTTCTGCGCCGCCAGCGCGGCATCGACGATGCCGACCAGCAGAAGCTCCAGATAATGGATGCCGTCGATCTCCACGCCCTCGTCGGTGGCGATGTCGGCCAGGCGGGCAAGGTCGGCGAGCCAGACGAGGAAGAGCGGTGCGTCCACAATATGCTTCTGCGATCCGGCAAACTGCGACAGCCGGATCTTGCGCTCCTGGTCCTCGACGGCGACGACGCTCCAGACTTGCAGGTTGGACGAGGTGGCGGCCGATTGCGCGGCGGCGACCAGCAGGTCGAGCGTGCCCGGCCGCAGCGGCGTGGGCAGGAAGGAGCGGATGGAGCGATGGTCGAGCAGCGTGGCGATGGTTTCGTTCCACACCTGCGGTTCCGGCGCCGCCGAGTCCCGGTAGCGCGACCAGAGCAGCGAGGCGATGGTGTCCCGGGTGGCGGTTTGGATCGCGGGCGAGAGGGTGTCATGGGGCATCTGGCTCTCCATCGGGCGGCACGGCGGGGCGGCCCCGCCGGACCGGTATAATACAGCCAGTTGGTGTTTAAAACATAAATCCACGCGCATTGCGGATATTTTGCCGCGCGGCGCTCGACGCCCGCCTGCCGATACCCGGGCGGCCGGCACCGGACAGCCGGTGCCGGCAGGGTGGGTCAGGCGGACGCGGCGAAGCCTCCCTCGAAGGCGAATTCCTCCACCTTCCGCCGCCCGCTCGGCTGTTCGCGCGCCTGCAACGCTTCGGGCAGGATCGACTTGTCGCCGAGCCGTCCGATGGCGATGGCGATCTCGACGCGGTGGTTCGCCGGCACGTTGAGTTCGACCGCGGCGCGTTCCACGTCGAAACCGGCCAGGCCATGCGCCCGCCAGCCGCTATGGGTGGCCTGCAATGCCAGGCTGGCCCAGGCCGCGCCCGCGTCCACCGAGGCGCTGCGCAAAATGACCGGCTTGTCCGCGCCCGGCGGCTGGAACTCGGGGTTGGACACCAGCACCACCAGCGCCGCCGCCCGGTTCGCCCAGCTCTGGTTGAACGGCGCCAGCAGGCCGAAGAACCGCTCCCAGTGCGGGGTGTCGCGGCGCGCATACAGGAAGCGCCAGGGTTGGGAATTATACGCCGACGGCGCCCATCGCGCCGCCTCGAACAGCGACAGCAGTTCGGCTTCCGGGATCGCCTCGCCGGTGAAGGCGCGGGGCGACCAGCGTTGCAGGAACAAAGTGTCGATCGGATGGTCGGCAACGCGGGCGTTCAATGTGCTCATGATACTTTCCTGCGTGATGGTACGAAGATGGTTACGAGGCGGCGCGCCAGGCGTAGTCGCGCACATTCACCGCGCCGGGAATCAGCCGCGCGGCGGTGAACCGGTCGGCCACGATCTGCTGCTGTTGCAGCACCGTGTCGTCGATCGGCACCGAGCGGAACGACCCGCGGGCCACCGCAAGCCGCCAGGCAGCGAGCGGGATGCCGGTGCCGCTCGCCAGCAACTGCGCCACCTCGGTGGGATGCGCATCGCACCATTCGCCGGTGCGGACGATGTTCTGGACAATCCTGCCGATCAACGCGCCGTTGCTGCCCGCATAGGTCCGGTTGGCCAGATAGAAGTTGTTCTGCGGCCCGATGTCGCGGGTCCTGGCCAGCGCGCGCACCCCGGGCCGGCCTTCGGTGATGGCGGCATACGGGTCCCAGATCGTCCAGGCGTCCAGGTCGCCATGCTCGAATGCCGCGGCCGCGTCGGCCGGCCCGAGCGTGACCGGCTTGATGTCGCTGTAGGCAAGCCCGGCCTTCTCCAGCGCGGCCAGGGTCAGGCTGTGCGAGCTTGAACCACGCCCGAAGGCAATCCGCTTGCCGCGCAGGTCGGCCAGCGTGCGCAGGGTCGATCCGGGCGGCAGCAGGATGGCATAGCTGTTGCCGCTGTCGGGCCGGGCCGCGATGTAGACAATGTCGGCATGTGCGGCCTGGGCGAACACCGGCGGGGCGTCGCCGGTGGCGCCGATGTCGATCGCGCCGGCCTGCATGGCTTCCAGCAGCGGCGGCCCGAACTCGAACTCCAGCCACTTCACCTCGATGCCGAGCGGCTCGAGCAACGTTTCAAAGGCGCGGTTCTGCCTGGCCGCCACCAGCAAGGGCTCGCCCTTCTGCAGCTCGATGCGCAACTGCCCGGGGCTTGCGGCGCGTGCCGGCGCCGCGCCGGTGACGGCGGCGGGCAGGGTGGCGAGCAGGGAACGGCGGGACAGCATAGGCAACCTCCTGGGCCGGAATCGGCTGGGATGATGCCGGCAAAGAACATTAAACCATGACAAAACGTATGTCAATTGATTGCACTTTTGTTGGCGGGGCAATCAGGCGAAGGAAAAATAAGGCCAGGGGGCGGCGGCCCCCTGGACCCCGTTCGTTAAGGGTTCCAAGGGGCTGTGCCCCCTGCGCCGAAGGCGCGCTTCGCGCGGCGGTGGGGCCAGGCGCGCTTCGCGCGACGGTGGGTCCAGGGCGAAGCCCTGGTGGGGTGCGGGGCAACGCCCCGCGCGGCCCCGCGATCCGTCCGACCGCCGCCTTATCGCGCCAGCCAGACCTCCTTCAGGTCCAGCCACGCCATCGGCGTGGAGCGAAAATTCTGCACCGTCCGGCGCACGCCGTTCATGTGCGGCGCGGCGTAGGCGATGATGCCGGGGACGGTCTGTTCCATGATCGCCTGATACTCGCGGAACAGGTCGGCGCGGCTGGCTTCGTCGGCGGTGCGGCGGGCGAGCTCCAGCAGCTCGTCCACCCGCGCATTGTCGTAATGCCAGAGATGGCTGTTCCACGAGCCGGCGGAATGAAAGAACGGATAGACCGCGCTGTCGATGCCGGGCCGGGCGAAATACCCGTCCACATAGATCGGTTGCCGGCCGGAGACGCGGGCGGTGTAGCTGGCCAGCTTCACGCGCTCGACGGTAAGGCGGAAACCGGCCGCGCGGACCATGTCGCGCACCGCCAGACCCAGGCGCACGCGCTGCTCGCGCTCCTGCGGTACCTGCATGGTGAGGTCAATGCCGTTCGGATAGCCGGCCTCGGCCAGCAGGCGGCGGGCGCGGGCGATGTCGGGGGCTGGGTAGCCGAGTTTGCTGTCGTAATAGGGATGGCCGGGCGGAATCGGCGAGTGGGTGGGCGCCCCCTGGCCGGCCAGCACGAGTTCCACCAGCGCGTCCTTGTCGATGCTGGCGGCCAGCGCCTGACGCACCCGCACATCGTTGAACGGCTTGATGGCGTTGTTCAGGATCACCCCGTCCCAGCCCGGGGTCGGCACGGAATCCACCCGCACGGCGGTGCTGGCGCCGTATTGGGCCGCCGATCCGGCCGGCAGGTTCCACAGGATGTCGATGGCGCCTGACTCAAGGGCGGCCTGGCGGGCGGCCAACTCGGGGATGATGCGCAATTCAACGCCATCCAGCCGGGGAAGGCCCTTCTCGAAATAGGCCGGGTTGCGCGCCAGTTCCATGCGGTTGCCCGCCACCCATTTGCGCATGACGAACGGGCCGGTGCCGACCGGCGCGGTGGCCAGTGCCGCCAGCCGGTCACGCGGCACGATGGCGAACTGCCGGTCGGCGAGGATGTCGGCAAAGCCGGCGACGGGGATGGACAGCGTGAAGCGCACCGTGCGTGGGTCCAGCGTTTCCACCCGGGTGACCATGTCCAGGTCGGAGCGGACGCGCGATCCGGTGCGGGGATCGACAATGCGGGTCATGCTGGCCACCACGTCGTCGGCGTCGAGCCGGTGGCCGTTCTGGAAGGTCACGCCACTGCGCAGCCGGAAGGTCCAGGTCCGGCGGTCGGCCGAGGCGGACCAGCTTTCCGCCAGGTCGGGCTTGATCGTCATGTCGCGGTCGATGCGGGTAAGGCCGTTGAACACCAGATGCACATAGACATACTCGTCGCCGCTGCTGGTCAGCGCCGGGTCGAGCCGGGACAGGGTGCTGCCGAGGGCGACCTTCAGCGTGCCACCGCGGCCCGGCTCCTGGGCGCCGGCCTGGGGGGCAGCAGCCTGGGTGAACAGCGCGGCAAGCGCGGCGGCGGCGAGCGCGAAAACAGGGCGTCGCATCGGCCTCTCCTTCTGGTTTCGCGGGCGGCGGCCCGCCAGAGCGGCTTGCCTGCAACGGCTTGCCAGCATTGGGCGGCGCGCACGAGGGCGGGCGTGGCCCACAATGATCCGACTCCTTGCCCTTCCGCTCAAGCCCACCACATCGCGGAGGTGATTGCCGGCCTGCGGGCCTTCGCCCAAGCGTGCGACGGGGACGCTGGCCTTTCCGGCGCCATGTGCCAGAAGCGGGGGCGCAAAATCGCGTGTGATGTCTGAGACCGACGCCCTGGTGGACGTCGCCGCGGAGGCAGCACGGCCCGCCGAGCGCCGGGAAATGCTGCTGCCCACCGATGCCCGCACGGTGTTCCTGGGCGGGCTGTTCTATCTGGCCTGCCTCGGCGCCCTGTACGTGGCCCGCGACATTCTTCTGCCGGTCATCCTGGCCTTCATGCTGAACCTGCTGCTACGGCCGGTGGTGCGGCTGCTGGAGCGGTTGCGACTGCCGCGCGGATTGGCGGCGATCCTGGCGGTCGCCCTGCTGGTGATCGGGGTAGGGGGGATGGCCACCGCGCTGAGCGGCCCGGCGACGACCTGGGTCGAACGCCTGCCCGAGACGGTGCCGCGGTTGCGGGCGCAACTGGGCGTATTCGCCCGTCCGATCGGGGCGGCGGAGCGCACGCTGGCGCAGGTGCAGGGCACGCGGGTCGAGACGGTACAGGTGCCTGCCCCGGCGCCGGTGCGGCTGGCGGAGGTTTTCGACACGCTGTTCTCCGGCACCCGCGCGCTGCTGGCAGGCCTGTTAACGACGCTGGTGGTCCTGGTTTACCTGCTGATCTACGGCGAGACATTCCTGCTCCGCGTGGTCGAGATACTTCCCCGCTTCGGCGACAAGCGGCGCGCGGTGGAGATCACGCTGCGGATCGAGCGCGACCTGTCGGCCTACCTGCTGACGGTCAGCGCGATCAACGCCGTGGTCGGGGTGGCGACAGCCGGCGTCATGCTGCTGTGCGGCGTGCCGGATGCGGTGCTGTGGGGGTTCGCGGCGTTCATGCTCAACTTCGTGCCGATGCTGGGTCCGCTGACCGGCGTGGCGCTGTTCACGCTGGTCGGCGGGCTGGCGCTGGGCGTCCACTGGTCGGCGCTGCTGCCGGCGACGCTGTTTTTCGTCATCCACCTGGTCGAGGGCGATGTGGTGACGCCGCTGCTGCTGGCCCGCCGCTTCACCATCAATCCGGTGGCGCTCGTTCTGGCCCTGGTGTTCTGGTACTGGATGTGGGGCATCCCGGGCGCCGTCCTGGCGGTGCCCATGCTCGCCATCACCAAGATAATCTGCGACGATATTCCGCCGCTGCGCGCCCTCGGCCATTTCCTGGAGGGGTGAACAGCCTAAACCAGCCGCACCGTATAGTTCTGCTCCAGCGCCCGCACGATCTCCGACCCATGCGCCGAATCGCGCGCCTCGAACATCACCTCCAGCTGGGCCGCCTGCACGCTTGGCGAAGCGAACAGCCGGTGGTGCGACACGTCGATGATGTTGCCGCCGGCGCCGCCGATGCAGCCGGCGATGTCGGCCAGCACGCCGGGACGATCCGGGATTTCCAGCACCAGCCGCACCAGCCGCCCGTCGCGCAGGAGGTTGCGCAGCAGCACGTTGGCCAGGATGCGCGCGTCGATGTTGCCGCCGGTGATCGGCACGCCGACCCGTCGGCCGGCGAAGCGGTCCGGAAAGGCCAGCAGCGCGGCGATGCCGGCGGCGCCGGCGCCTTCGGCCACCACCTTGGCGCCCTCGGCGAGCAGCGCGATCGCCTCCTCCACCGCGCGCTCGGGCACCACCACCACGTCGGCCACATGGGCGCGGATCAGCGCCAGCGGACCCAGCCCGATGTCGCGCACGGCGATGCCCTCGGCGATGGTCGGGCCGCCCACCGACACCGGCTGCCCGGCCAGGCGCTGCGCCATGGCGGCATAGGCGGCGACCTCGACGCCGATCACCTCGATGCCGGGCTTCAGCGCGCAGGCCGCCACCGCGCAGCCGGCGATCAGGCCGCCGCCGCCGATCGGCACCACCAGCGTGTCGAGCTCCGGCGCGTCGGCCAGCAGTTCCAGCGCCAGCGTGCCCTGGCCGGCGATCACCCCCGGGTCGTCATAGGGATGCACGAAGATCAGGCCCTGTTCCTCGGCCAGCGCGAGGGCGTGCTCGGCGGCTTCGGCCAGGGTGTCGCCGTGCAATACCACCTGCGCCCCCCAGGCGCGGGTGCGCGACACCTTGGTCAACGGGGTATGCTTCGCCATCACGATCACCGCCGTGATGCCGAGCAGCCGGGCGTGCCGGGCCACCGCCTGGGCATGGTTGCCGGCCGACATGGCGACCACGCCGGCGGCGCGCTCCTTGGCGGTGAGCATGGCCAGACGGTTGGCCGCGCCGCGCTCCTTGAACGCGCCGGTGGCCTGCAGATTGTCCAGTTTCAGGGTGACCTGCGCGCCGGTGGCGAGCGAGATCACGTCACACGGCACCGCGGGGGTGCGCAACACGCGGCCCTGGATGCGCTCCGCGGCCGCGCGGATATCGGCGAGTTTGATCAACGGATCAGCGGTACAGGACGGAGAGGATCTCGTAGGCGCGGTCGCCGCCCGGCGCGGGCACCGAAATGGTGTCGCCCACCTTCTTGCCGATCAGCGCCTTGGCCAGCGGCGAGGAGACCGACAGGCGCTGCGACTTGATGTCGGCCTCATGCACGCCGACGATCTGGTAGGTCGATTCCTTTTCCGTCTCCTCGTCCAGCACCTTCACATGGGCGCCGAACTTCACCTGGTCGCCGGACAGCAGCGAGGGGTCGATCACCTCCACCGACGAGACGATCTCCTCCAGTTCGGCGATCCGCCCCTCGATGAAGCTCTGCCGCTCGCGGGCGGCGTGGTATTCGGCGTTCTCGCTGAGGTCGCCATGGGTCCGTGCCTCGGCAATGGCGCGGATCACCGCCGGTCGTTCGACCGATTTGAGCGTCTTCAGCTCCTCTTCCAACCGCTGCAGGCCGGGGGCGGTCATCGGGAACTTCTGCACGTCGGGAAACCTCGAGAAGCAAGGTTGCGGTTATCGTCACGGCACGGTGGCAGGGCCATACGGCGCCCCAAACGTGACCGCTGCGGCCCCGTTCACGGGAAACCCCTCCGCACCCAGGCGCGGATGCGCGTGAGTGCGGAGGGGGTTCCCCGGAATCCGGCCCGTAACGGGTCTTAGAACGAACCGCGAAAATAGGACTGAAGCGGCGCGACTTCAAGGGTACCCGCCTTCATCGCCGCAATGGCGTGCGCCGCCGCCTTCGCCCCGGCGATGGTGGTGTAGTGCGGCACCCCGTGGGTGAGCGCGCTGCGGCGGATGTCGAAGCTGTCGGTCACCGACTGCGGACCGCCCGCCGTGTTGATCACCATCTGCACCTCGCCCGAGCGGATCGCGTCCACGCAATGCGGCCGGCCTTCCAGCACTTTGTTGACGCCGCGCACCGGCAGCCCGGCCTCGCGCAGCCGCCCCGCCGTGCCGCGGGTGGCGACGATGGCAAAGCCCATGTCCACCAGCCGCCGCGCCACCGCCACCGCCGCCGGCTTGTCGGCGTCGCGCACCGACAGGAACACCGTACCCGCCTCGGGCAGCCGCACCCCGGCGCCGAGCTGGCTTTTGGCGAAGGCGCGCTCGAAGCTGGCATCGAGTCCCATCACCTCGCCGGTGGATTTCATTTCCGGGCCGAGGATGGTGTCCACGTTGGGGAAGCGGTTGAACGGGAACACCGCTTCCTTCACCGCCACATGCGGCGCGATCGCCTGGCCGTCGAGGCGGAAATCCGACAGCCTGGCACCGGCCATGACGCGGGCACCGATCTTGGCCACCGGAATGCCGGTGGCCTTGGCCACGAACGGCACCGTGCGGGCGGCGCGCGGGTTCACCTCAAGCACGAAAATCTCGTTGTCCTTGATGGCGTATTGCACGTTCATCAGTCCGACGACGCCGAGCGCCTTCGCCATCGCCTCGGTTTCCGCCTTCAATTCGGTCACGGTGGCGGGGCTGAGCGTGTAGGGCGGCAGGGCGCAGGCGGAATCGCCGGAATGGATGCCGGCCTCCTCGATATGCTCCATCACCCCGGCCACATAGACCGTCTCGCCGTCGGCGATGCAGTCCACGTCCACCTCGATCGCATCGTTCAAGTAACGGTCGATCAGCACCGGGTTGTCGCCCGACACCCGTACCGCCTCACGCATGTAGCGGTGCAGGCCCTTCTGGTCGTGCACGATCTCCATCGCCCGCCCGCCCAGCACGTAGCTGGGCCGGATCACCACCGGGTAGCCGATGCGGTCGGTGATTTTCTCCGCTTCCTCGGCTGAGCGGGCGATGCCGTTCTCCGGCTGGCGCAGGCCGAGTTTGCGCAGCAGCAGCTGGAAGCGCTCGCGGTCCTCGGCCACGTCGATGGCGTCCGCGCTGGTGCCGAGGATGGGAATGCCGGCCTTCGCCAGCGCCTGGCTGAGTTTCAGCGGCGTCTGCCCGCCATACTGCACGATGCAGCCCAGCACCCGCCCGTTCGACTGCTCGCGCCGCACCAGGGCGATCACGTCCTCGGCGGTCAGCGGCTCGAAATACAGCCGGTCCGAGGTGTCGTAGTCGGTGGAGACGGTTTCCGGGTTGCAGTTGACCATGATGGTCTCGAACCCGGCATCCTTCAGCGCATAGGCCGCGTGCACGCAGCAATAGTCGAATTCAATTCCCTGGCCGATCCGGTTGGGGCCGCCGCCGAGGATGATTATTTTCTCCCGGGCGGTGGGGTTGGATTCGCAGACGGGGGTGCCGAAGCCGCCTTCATAGGTGGAATACATATAGGGGGTGGCGGAGGCGAATTCGGCCGCGCAGGTGTCGATGCGCTTGTACACCGCGTGCACCCCCAGCCGCTGGCGCAAAGCGTGCACGGCCGGCTCGTCGGTGCCGGTCAGGCTGGCAAGCTGGCGGTCGGAGAAGCCGAGCGCCTTCAGCCGGCGCAGCGCCCCGGCCTCCTGCGGCAGCCCGGCTTCGGCCACGGCGCGCTCGGCCTGGATGATGCGCTCCAGCTCGCGCAGGAACCACGGATCGAATTTGGTCAGGTCGTGAATGTCGGCGACTGTCAGCCCGGCCCGCAGCGCCTGCGCCGCCATCACCAGCCGGTTCGGCCCGGGCTGCGACAGCACGGCGCGGAAGGCGTCCGCCCCGCCATCGCCCGGCGGCTCCACCGGGTCGAGGCCGGAAAGGCCGGTTTCCATGCTGCGCAGCCCCTTCTGCAGGGCTTCGGCGAAGCTGCGGCCGATCGCCATGGCCTCGCCCACCGACTTCATGCTGGTGGTCAGCATCGCCGGCGTGCCGGGGAATTTTTCGAAGGTGAAACGGGGGATTTTCACCACCACGTAGTCGATGGTCGGCTCGAAGCTGGCCGGGGTGGTGCGGGTGATGTCGTTGGTCAGTTCGTCCAGCGTGTAGCCCACCGCCAGCCGGGCGGCGACCTTGGCGATCGGGAAGCCGGTGGCCTTCGAGGCCAGCGCCGAGGAGCGTGACACCCGCGGGTTCATTTCGATCACCAGCATGCGCCCGTCGGCCGGGTTCAGCGCGAACTGCACGTTCGACCCGCCGGTATCCACGCCGATCTTGCGCAGGCAGGCGATGCTGGCATCGCGCATGCGCTGGTATTCCTTATCGGTCAGCGTCAGCGCCGGCGCGACGGTGACGGAATCGCCGGTGTGGATACCCATCGGGTCGACGTTCTCGATGGAGCAGACGATGATGCAGTTGTCCGCGCAGTCGCGGACCACCTCCATCTCGTATTCCTTCCATCCCAGCACGGATTCCTCGATCAGCACTTCCTTGGTGGGCGAGGCGTCGAGGCCGCTGGTGACGATGCGCTCGAATTCCTCGCGGTTGTAGGCGATGCCGCCGCCGGTGCCGCCGAGGGTGAAGGAAGGCCGGATGACCGCGGGCAGGCCGACTTCCAGCAGGGCGGCACGGGCTTCGGCCAGGCTGTGGGCGATGGCGCTTTTCGGGCTTTCGATGCCGATTTCGGCCATGGCGTCGCGGAATTTCAGCCGGTCCTCGGCGCGGTCGATGACCTCGGCCTTCGCCCCGATCAGTTCGACGCCGTATTTCGCCAGCACGCCGCTGGCGGCCAGTTTCATCGCCGTGTTCAGCGCCGTCTGTCCGCCCATGGTGGGCAGCAGGGCGTCCGGCCGCTCGCGGGCGATGATGCGCTCGACGAAGTCCGGCGTGATCGGCTCGACATAGGTGGCATCGGCCAGACCCGGGTCGGTCATGATGGTGGCCGGGTTGGAGTTCACCAGGATGGTGCGATAGCCCTCGGCGCGCAGGGCCTTGCAGGCCTGGGCGCCGGAATAGTCGAACTCGCAGGCCTGGCCGATGACGATCGGCCCGGCGCCGATGATCAGGATGGAGCGGATGTCGGTGCGCTTGGGCATGTCAGGGTCCGATCAGGCAAAAAAGGAAGGCCAGGGCTCTGCCCTGGACCCGCCAAGGGCCGGGAGGCCCTTGGAACCCTCTACTTAAGAATCGGGGTCCAGGGGCTTTGCCCCTGGTGGGTGCGGGGCGAAGCCCTGCCGGGGCCCGGGGCAGCGCCCCGGCTATCACCCAGCCCGCTCCATCAGCCCGACGAACCGCCGGAACAGATAATGGCTGTCGCTCGGCCCCGGGCTGGCCTCCGGGTGGTACTGCACCGAAAACGCCCGCCGTCCTTCGCAGGCAATCCCCTCGTTGCTGCCGTCGAACAGCGACACATGCGTCACCTGCACCCCGGCCGGCAGGCTCGTCACGTCCACCGCGAAACCATGGTTCTGGCTGGTGATCTCCACCTTGCCGGTGGACAGATCCTTCACCGGCTGGTTGGCGCCGCGATGGCCGCGTTCCAGTTTGTAGGTGCGCGCGCCCAGCGCCAGCGCCAGCAACTGGTGGCCCAGGCAGATGCCGAACACCGGCTTGCCGGCGTCCAGCACGCCGCGGATCGCCGGCACCGCATAGCTGGCGGTCGCCGCCGGGTCGCCGGGGCCGTTGGAGAGAAACACCCCATCCGGGGCGTGGCGCAATATGTCCTCGGCGGTCGCGGTCGCCGGCACCACCGTCACCCGGCAGCCGGCATCGGCCAGACAGCGCAGGATGTTGCGTTTGGCGCCGTAATCGACCGCCACCACGTGGTGTTTCGGCGTGCTCTGCCGGCCGGTGCCCCCGGGCCAGGACCAGCGCGTCTCGTCCCATGTGTAGCTCTGCGTACAGGAAACCTGCCTGGCCAGGTCCATCCCCTCCAGCCCCGGCCAGCCGCGCGCCCGCGCGACCAAGGCGGGGATGTCGAAGCGCCCGTCCGCCGGGAAGGCCAGCACGCCGTTCGGTGCCCCGCCGTCGCGGATGCGCGCGGTGAGGGCGCGGGTGTCGATGCCGCCGACCCCGGTCACGCCCTGACGGCCCAGCCAGGCGTCCAGATGCCCGGCCGCCCGCCAGTTGCTCGGCTCGGTGATGTCCTGCTTCACCACCAGCCCGCGCGCGGCGATGCTCGCCGCCTCCATGTCCTCGGGGTTCACCCCCACATTGCCTATGTGCGGAAAGGTAAAAGTGATGATCTGCCCGGCATAGGACGGATCGGTCAGCGTTTCCTGGTAGCCGGTCATGCCGGTGTTGAAGCACACCTCGCCCACCGGGGGTTCCACCGTATGCGCGCCGAAGCCGCGCCCCCAGAACACGCTGCCATCCCCCAGCACGAGGGCGGCGGTGGCGCCGGCCGGTGCGGGGTTGACGTTCGCCTCGGTGCGGTCGGACATGGCGTTCCTTGCGGCGTTCATGGTGGCGTCGCCGGCGATGGCGTCGAGCGGAAGGCCGGTGGCCTGCATCAGCGCCGGCCAGTGCCGGGGAGGAAACACCCGGCTTTGCCGCCACTTGCGCACCGCCTCGGTGCCGACGCCGAGCAGTCGCGCCGCCGCCTCCGCGCCGCCCAGACGGTCGATGATCTCGTCCACGCTTGCCATACGGGAACCATATGGGAAATTCTTTCCCGGATCAACGCCACCCGGAAACTGAGGGAAATTACTTACCGGGCCGCCGCCGCGAGCGCGTGCCTATATATAGAGGGCGTTTTTTTTGGAGGATCGCGGGATGGCCCTGCGCCAGCTTTTCACCGAGCAGTTGAAGACCGCCATGCTGGCCGGCGACGCCGCGCGCGTCTCCACCCTGCGCATGGTCACCGCCAAACTCAAGGACACCGACATCGCCGCCCGCCCCAAGGGCATCCAGCAGGTTCCCGACGATGAGGTCCTGGCCATGCTGCGCGGCATGGTGAAGTCCCGCCGCGAGAGCGTGGACCTCTACCGCCAGGGCAACCGCCCCGAGCTGGCGGCCAAGGAGGAAGCGGAAATCGCCGTCATCGAGGGCTTCCTGCCGGCGCAGCTGGACGACGCCACGCTGGCCGCCGCGGTTGACGTCGCCGTCGCCGCCACCGGCGCCAGCGCGGTGAAGGACATGGGCCGGGTGATGGCGGCGCTGAAGGCCGAGCACGGCGCGGCGCTCGACCTTTCGCGCGCCGGCCCGGTGGTCAAGGCCAGGCTGGCCGGCTGATGGCGCTGTCCCCGGCCTTTCTCGACGAGCTGCGCGCGCGCATCCCGCTGCCGGCGGTGATCGGCCGGCGGGTGCGGCTGGTGCGTGCCGGCCGGCAATGGAAGGGCTGCTGCCCGTTCCATGGCGAGAAGTCGCCGAGCTTCCATGTCTATGAGGACCACTACCACTGCTTCGGCTGCGGCGAGCATGGCGACGCCATCACCTTTGTCATGAAAAGCCAGGGCGCGGCCTTCATCGAGGCGGTGGAGCAGCTCGCCGCCGAGGCCGGGCTGGAGGTGCCCCGGCCCAGCCCGGCCGCCGCCGAGGCGGAACGCCGCCGGCTGGACCTGCACGGCGTGCTGGACGCGGCGGCGCAATCCTTCCAGCGCCGCCTGTTCCTGCCCGAAGGGGCGCGTGCGCTCGCCTATCTGCGCGACCGCGGGCTGACGGAGGCGACCATCCGCCGCTTCGGCCTGGGCTGGTCCGGCGAGGGGCGCGGCGCGCTCGCCGCCGAACTGGCGCGCGCCGGCATCGAGCCGCCCATGCTGGCGGAGGCCGGGCTGATGCGCCCCGCCGAGAACGGCCGCGCCGCCGGCGACATGTTCTTCAGCCGGGTGATGTTTCCCATCCGCGACCGCCGTGGCCGCACCATCAGCTTCGGCGGGCGCACCCTGGGCGACGGCCAGCCGAAATACGTCAACGGGCCGGAGACGGCGCTGTTCTCCAAGCGCCGCACCCTGTTCGGCCTGGACATGGCGCGCGAGGCGGCCCGCACCGGCGCCGACGTGCTGGCGGTGGAGGGCTACATGGACGTGATCGCCCTGCACCAGGCCGGACTTGGCGGCGCGGTGGCCCCGCTCGGCACCGCGCTGACCGAGGAACAACTGGAGGAACTCTGGCGCCTCTCGCCCAACCCGGTGCTGTGCTTCGACGGCGACGCCGCTGGCGCCCGGGCCGCCGCCCGCGCCGCCGAACTCGCGTTGCCCTTCCTCACCGCCGAACGCAGCCTCAAGCTCGCCACCTTGCCCGAAGGCGAGGACCCGGACACGCTGTTAAGGCGCCCGAACGGCGCCGAAGCCATGATTAAAACCATCAACAATGCCCGCTCACTCTCGGATGCGCTGTTCGACCTGCTGCGCGATGCCGTCGGCGACGCCACCCCGGAACTGCGTGCCTCCCTCAGCAAGCGGTTGGAGGCGGCGGCCGACCGCATCCAGGACCGCAGCCTGGCCTGGGAATACCGCGCCGCGTTCCGCGCCCGCTTCAAGAAACAATACCGCCCCCCCGCCGCGGGGGGCGCACGCTCTGCCACCGGCGCTTCCCGCGGCGGCACCGCCCCGGCGCCCCGGCCGGTCGCCTTCACCCGCCCCACCATCGTTCCGGCGAACGCCGCCGCCGAGCAGGCCGGCAACCTCGTCGCCATCCTGCTCGGCCACCCCGAATTGCTGAACGACGTCGGGGAGGCGTTCGGCAGCGTGGCGCTGCCCGCCCCCCTCGATCGCCTCCGGGCAGCCATGCTGGAATGGTCCGAAAGCGCCGAACGCCTTGACTCCGCGGACCTCATGTCCCACCTGACCGGTCTCGGGTTGGCGGCCGAAGCCGCGCAGACCATCGCGGCAGCGTCCACGGAATGCGCCGGGCCCGACGCGGTGCCCGCGGAGGCCAAGGAGGTCTGGTTGCATTTCCGCGGTCTGATGGGGCGCGCTCATCTGGACGAGGAAGTCGCTCAGGCCGTGCATGACTTCGCACGCCGACCCGACGATGCCGCGGCTCAGCGCCGGGTCATGAGGCTGCGTGCTGAGCAAGAGGCCCTCAACCGGGGCGAACAAGGAATGGAGACCGACCCGTGATGCGCCATCCTCCCGCCGGGCGTGCCACGGTAGCGCCGACTCATTCCTTCGATGGAGCTTGCTGATCGATGGCCACGAAGCCCGCCGTGCAGACCGAAACCACCGCCACCGTGGCGGAAGCCGATGCCGACGCCACGCTGCTCGATGTCCAGTCGGCCGCGGTCAAGCGGCTGATCGCGAAGGGCAAGGAGCGCGGCTACATCACCTTCGACGAGCTCAACGCCGTGCTGCCGCCGGAGCAGAACAGCTCCGAGCAGATCGAGGACGTGATGGCCAACCTCAACGAAATGGGCATCCAGGTCGTCGAGGGCGAGGAGACCGAGGAAGGCGAGGCCCCGGTCGCCAAGGTCAAGGAGGAGGCCGAGGAGGAGGAGGAGCCGACCGGCAACGTTGACGCCGAAAGCCTCGGCCGCACCGACGACCCGGTGCGCATGTACCTGCGCGAGATGGGCAGCGTCGAACTGCTCTCCCGCGAGGGCGAGATCGCCATCGCCAAGCGCATCGAGGCCGGCCGCGACATGATGATCGGCGGGCTCTGCGAGAGTCCGCTGACTTTCCGCGCCATCGTCGCCTGGCACGACGCGCTGAAGAACGGCCGCATGCTGCTGCGCGACATCATCGACCTGGAAGCCACCCAGGGCGGCCCCGCCCCGCCCGCCGCCGGCGAGGTTGACCCGGCCGCCGCCGCCGCTGTTGCCGAGGCCGAGCCGGTCGCCTTCGAGCCGCCCGCCGACGACGAGGATATCGAGGAAGGCGAGGGCGCCGGCCTGTCGCTGTCCGCGCTCGAGGAAAAACTCAAGCCCGAGGTGCTCGCTACCTTCGAGGAAATCGACAACCTTTACAAGAAGCTGCACAAGATGCAGCAGAAGCGGCTGGAGACCCTGACCTCCGGCGAGGATGTCAACGCGCGCTCGGAAAAGGCCTACGAGAAGCTGCGCGAGGAACTCGTCGGCAAGGTCCAGCAGGTCCGCCTGCACAACAACCGCATCGAGGAACTGGTCACCCAGCTCAAGCAGCTCAACCAGCGCCTCAATGGGCTGGAAGGCCAGCTGCTGCGCATGGCCGAAAGCTGCAAGGTCGCGCGCGACGACTTCCTCAACCAGTACCGCGGCAACGAGCTCGACCCCAACTGGGTGGAGAAGATCGGCCGCCTGCCCGGCAAGGCGTGGAAGCTGTTCGCCGGCAAGCACGTCGACGACATTCCGCAGTTGCGCGGCCAGATCGCCGGGGTGGCCACCGATGGCAGCCTGCCGATCAGCGAATTCCGCCGCGTCTATGCCACCGTCAGCCGCGGCGAACGCGATTCGGCGCGCGCCAAGAAGGAAATGATCGAGGCCAATTTGCGGCTGGTCATTTCGATCGCCAAGAAATACACCAACCGCGGCCTGCAGTTCCTCGACCTGATCCAGGAAGGCAATATCGGGCTGATGAAGGCGGTGGACAAGTTCGAGTACCGCCGTGGCTACAAGTTCAGCACCTACGCCACTTGGTGGATTCGCCAGGCGATCACCCGCAGCATCGCCGACCAGGCGCGCACCATCCGCATCCCGGTGCACATGATCGAGACGATCAACAAGCTGGTGCGCACGTCCCGCCAGATGCTGCACGAAATCGGCCGCGAACCCGCCCCCGAGGAACTGGCCGAAAAACTCGGCATGCCGCTGGAGAAGGTCCGCAAGGTTCTCAAGATCGCCAAGGAGCCGATCAGCCTGGAAACCCCGATCGGCGACGAGGAGGACAGCCATCTCGGCGACTTCATCGAGGACAAGAACGCCGTCATTCCGCTGGACGCCGCCATCCAGGCCAATCTGCGTGAGGCCACCACCCGGGTGCTGTCCAGCCTGACGCCGCGCGAGGAGCGGGTGCTGCGTATGCGCTTCGGCATCGGCATGAACACCGACCACACGCTGGAGGAAGTCGGCCAGCAGTTCAACGTGACCCGCGAACGCATCCGCCAGATCGAGGCGAAGGCGTTGCGCAAGCTGAAACACCCCAGCCGCAGCCGCAAGCTGCGTAGCTTTCTGGACGATTGAGGGGGGATGCGGCAAGGGAAGCAAGGCCAGGGGCGCTGCCCCTGGACCCCGCCAAGGGCCGTGAGGCCCTTGGAACCCGCGACTTTGCTTGCTTGCTGAGCTATGGAGGCGGTGGAGTCCATCGCGGTGGTGGTGACGTTTCTGCGGATGGACCTGCCGCCGGCTGAACCCGGGCCGCCGCTGCCTCCCGGCATGCAGGTGCGTCTGGAGCCGTTCTGCACCGTGGCCACCTATCGCAGCCTCTACAATACCGTGGGTGCCCAGTACTTGTGGTGGTTGCGCCGCGCCATGAGCGACCGGCAACTGGCCGCGCTGCTGGGCAATCCCGCGGTGTCGATCCACGTGCTGTTCGATGCCAACGACCTTGTCGCCGGCTTCTACGAACTGGATGCAACCCCCTGGCCGCTGGTGAACCTCAGCTATTTCGGCCTGATGCCGCACGCCGTGGGACGCGGCATCGGCTTCGCCTTCCTGCGCCATGCGGTGGACGAGGTGTGGCGCCGTGGCCCCCGCGCCATGACGGTCAACACCTGCAACGCCGACCATCCGCGCGCCTTGCCCACCTATCTGCGCGCCGGCTTTCGCCCGCTGCGCCAGCTGCGCGAGGAATGGCACGTGCCGTTGCGTCTGGGCCTCACCATCCCGGAAAATCTGCGGCTCTGACGCTGGCGAGGCCGGCGGGCTTGGCCTATAGCCGCAGGCTTTGCCGGGGTGAGAGCGCGCGTGGGCCACACGATCTGGATCGATGTCGAGGATCTGCTGCAATACGCGCTGAGCTTCTGCCGCCCGAGCGGCATCCAGCGGCTGGCCTTCGAACTTTACGCCGCCTTGCAGCATGACCACGCCGACCATGTGCGTTTCGTCCGCCAGGACCGCCTGCGCGGCGGTTTTGTCACCGTGGAATGGTCCGTGGTGACGCAACGCTTCGCCCGCATCACCGCGAGCCTGCCCGACCGTCTTCCGGCGCCACCCATCGCCCGGCCAGGCCATGCCGGTATCCGGGCGACGCTGCGCCGCTGGCTGGATCGCCTGCCGGCGGAGGTCCGCGTGCCGCTGGTGGCCGGATTGCGCGCCCAGGCGCTCGCCGCCGCCGAGGTTGGCGAGTCGCTGTGGGCCGGGCTGCGCCTGCTGCGGCCACCCCGGCGCCGGCAGAGCACCTCTGCGCCCCTGGGCGGGGTGCCGCTCGACAGCCTGGCCCATCCGGGGGATGTGCTGGCCGCCTTCGGCGCGCCCTGGTTTGGCGCCTCGCATCCGGCGCTGCTGCGCGAGGCGCGCAGCCGCCTGGGGCTGCGGGTGGCGCTGCTGGTCTATGACATCATTCCGCTGCGCCGGCCGGAATGGTGCGACCCGGCGATGGCGGCGCTGTTCCGCGACTGGTACCGCGCCGCCCTGCCGCAGGCCGACACGGTGTTCGCCATTTCCCGCGCCACCGCCGAGGATGTGCGCCGCCACGCCGGCCAGGAGGGTCTGCCGCTGGCCGGCCCGGTGATTCCGGTGCCGGTCGGCTCCGGCTTTGCCCCGCCCCGGGCCGCCGCCGCGCCGATGGCGCGTTTGCCGGCACCCGGCGGCTACGTGCTGTTCGTCTCCACCCTGGAGGCGCGCAAGAACCACATTCTGCTGGTGCGCGCCTGGCGCCGCCTGCTGGAGGAGATGCCGGAGAACGAGGTGCCGCGACTGGTGTTTGCCGGTCGCATCGGCTTCATGGTCGCCGATCTGCTGACGGAACTGCACAACAGCCGGTTTCTCGGCGGCAAGGTGCTGCTGGTGGAGCACCCCGACGATGCCGAACTGGCGGCGCTGTACCGGGGCTGCCTGTTCACCGTGTTCCCCTCGCTCTACGAGGGCTGGGGCCTGCCGGTGACCGAAAGCCTGGCTTTCGGCAAGCCCTGCCTCGCGGCCGACGCCACCTCGCTGCCGGAAGCCGGCGGCCGGCTGGCCCGCTATTTCGACCCGGGCAGCGTGCCCGACGCGGTGCGCGCGCTGCGGGCGGTGCTGGCCGACCGCGCGGGGCTGCGGGCATGGGAGGCGCAGGTGCGGGCGGAGTTTCGCCCGGTGCCATGGAGCGAGACGGCCGGCGCCATCATCGACGCGCTGGCGCCCGCCCGCGCGGCGGCCTGACGGAAGGATGAACATGCCGCGGCTTTGGTTGGATGTTGAGGATCTGCTGCGCTACCGGGAAGTGGGGCACCGCCGGCCCACCGGAATCCAGCGCGGCAATTTCGAGCTGTACCGCGCTTTGCACGAACAATACGGCGCGCAGGTGCAGTTCGTTCGCCATCACCACGCCGGCGACCTGTTCGTGGTGGTGGACTGGGAGCGGATCGTCGAATCGTTCGAGAGCCTGACCGATACCTCGCCGCCGCCCGCCCAGGCCGCCGGATCCTCCGACCAGCGTTACGTTGCGCGCGGGCGCGTCCGGCGGATCGCCGAGCGTATTCCACCCGCCATCCGGCTGCCCCTCGGGCGCGTCGTGCGCGGCCAGATCGACACACTGCGCGCCTTGCCGGCGCTTGCCGTCGGCCTCGCCCGCTGCGCCCGCGCGGCGCTCGCCAGGCCGCCCCGCCCGACCGCCGAGGAAGTGCCGCCGCCGTTGGATTTCGCCGCCGAGGTGCGGCCGGGCGACGTGGTGGCGATCCTCGGCACGCCGCTGTTCCGCGAGGATTACGACGCGCTGGCGCGCGCGGCGGGCGAGCGCTACGGCGTGTGCTTCGGCATGCTGGTGCACGACCTGGTGCCGGTCCGCCATCCGGAATGGACCGCCCCTGCGTTGCTGGAAAACTTCGAAAGCTGGATGCAGCGCATGCTGCCTTTGTGCGACACCGTTCTGGCCTTCTCGCAGGCCACCGCCACCGACGTGGAGCGTTATGCGGACGAGCGCGGGCTGGCGCTGCGGCGCCCGGTATGCCGCATTCCGCACGGCCAACGGCTCGGCGAGCCGCTGACCGCCGCGCCGCGGCGCACGCCGCGCCTGCCCGCGCCCGGCAGCTATGTGCTGTTCGTGTCGACGATCGAGCCGCGCAAGAACCATGCGCTGCTGTTCCATGTCTGGCGCCGGCTGCTGGCGGAGCTGCCGGCCGGGCGGGTGCCGCTTCTGGTGTTTGCCGGCGGGGTGGGGTGGCTGGTCAACGACCTGATTCAGCAGTTCGAAAACGCCCGCTGGCTGGACGGCAACATCCTGTTCATCCGCCACCCGGACGACGGCGAGCTGGCGGCGCTCTACCAGGGCTGCCTGTTCACCATCTATCCTTCCCTGCACGAAGGCTGGGGGTTGCCGGTCACCGAGAGCCTGGCGTTCGGCAAGCCCTGCCTGGCGGCGAACGCGACATCGCTGCCGGAGGCCGGCGGGGCGCTGGCGCATTATTTCGATCCCGAGGATGTCGCCGCGACGACGCGGACGATCCGCGAGGTGATCGAGAACCCCACGGCGCTGGCCGCCTGGCAGGCCGAGGTGCAGGCCGGTTTCCATCCGGTTCCGTGGTCGCAAACCGCCCTGGCCGTTGGCGCGGCGTTCGGCCTGGAGCCGGCGCGTTGCCTTCATCGGGACGCGGCATCCGTCTGATCAGGACCGCCGCGCCGCACCCGGAGTCTGCCGCATGACCCGCATCTGGATCGACGTCGAGGACCTGTTCCGGCACGCCGTCGCCTCGCCGCGCCCGACCGGTATCCAGCGCCTTTCCTTCGAGGTTCAGCAGGCCCTGGTTGAGCGCTTCGGCGCCGGCGGCGCGGTGCGATTCCTCCGCTACGACCCGCGCCGCAGCGCCTTCGCCGAGATCCCCTGGGACGATGTCGCCGCCCTGTATCGCGGCATGGTTGCCGTGGCGCCCGTTCTGCGCGCGGTCCAGCCTGCGGCGGCCGGACCGCCGCCGGCCGGCTGGCTGCGCCGTGCCCTCGGCCCCGTCCTTGTCCGGCTGCCCCTGTCCGTTCGTGAACCGCTCGCCCGTGCCGTCGGATTTCAAAAGGACTGCGTGCGTGTACTTGGCAGGGCCGGGCGGCTGCAACTGTCATCCTGGCATTGCCTGGCCGGCGCCGTGCGGGCCATGTTCGGCCGGCCCGGCACCGGCGCCGAGGCGCTGATCGTCGCCGAGGCGCCGGAGGCGTTCGGCGGAGATGCCGCGACGGCATTCCCCCCCGAGGCGGCGGCGGCGTTCGCCGCCGCCGCGTGCCCTGGCGACATCCTGCTCGTTCTCGGCTCGCCCTGGTGGCAGCATGACCACGCCGGCCTGATCGCGCGCACCCGCGAACGTTACGGCCTACGCTTCGCCGTGCTGGTTTATGACCTCATCCTGATCCGTCACCCGGAATGGTTCGAGCGTGAGGTGATCACCGTATATTCGTCCTGGCTGGATGCGGTGCTGCCGCAGGCGGATGTTCTGCTGGCCATTTCCCGGTCCACCGCCGGCGATCTCGAGCGCCACGCCGCGCGGCGCGGCATCGTGCTGCGCGGTCCGGTCACGCCGATTCCGGTCGGCACCGGCTTCGCTGCACCGCCGGACAACGCGGCGCCGTCGCCTGACCTGCCCAGCCCCGGCAGTTACGTCCTGTTCGTTTCCACCATCGAGGTGCGCAAGAACCACGCCTTGCTGTTTCGGGTCTGGGGCCGCCTGCTCGAGGAATTGCCGCCCGGCCGCGTCCCCACCCTGGTCTTCGCCGGCCGCGTCGGCTGGCTGGTGAGCGACCTGATGCGGCAGATGGAGAACGCCAACTGGCTCGACGGGCATGTGGTGGTGATCGAATCTCCCTCGGATGGCGACCTCGCGGCGCTCTACCGCGGCTGCCTGTTCACGCTGTTCCCCTCACTCTATGAGGGCTGGGGCCTGCCGGTCACCGAGAGCTTGGCCTTCGGCAAGCCCTGCGTGGTCGCCAACGCGACGTCGCTGCCCGAGGCCGGCGGCACGTTCGCCCGCTATTTCGACCCCGACAACCTGCATGACGCCATCCGGGTGATCCGCGGCGTGCTGGATGACCCCGCCGGCCTGGCCGCCTGGGAGGCCGACATCCGCCGCGACTACCGCCCGGTGCCGTGGTCGGCCAGCGCCGATGCCGTGATGGCCGCGCTGGTTCCCGCGGCGGCGACGCGGTAGGTCCAGGCCCCGGCAACGCCATTCTGGAACGGTGCGGCCGGCCCTGCGGGCGCTTCCCGGGCCGCCCGCGCCGTCAGTGCAGGCGGGCGGGCGGCTGCCTGGTGTCCAGCGGATGATAGCGTGGCCAGCCGCCGGCGGCGAGTTCGTCCAGGGCCGGCGTGGGCAGGTGCAGGCGGGCGGCGTAGATCCAGGTGTAGGCCAGCACCCGCGGCACGTAGGCGCGGGTCTCGTCGATCGGGATCGCCTCGATGAACAGCAGCGGGTCGCCGGCGTCGCGCAGCGAGACGCTCCAGCGGGCGTAGTTGCCGGGGCCGCAATTGTAGCTGGCCAGCAGCCGCAGCAGGTTGCCGCCGATCGCCTCCTGGCCGGCCAGGTAGTCCACGTAGCGCTGGCCGAGATCGAGATTCACCGAGGGGTCGCGCAGCCGGCCGACCAGCGCCGGGCCGGCGGCGGTGCCGGTGATGAAGCTGGCGGTATCCGGCATGATCTGCATCAGCCCGGCCGCCCCGGCCGGGGAAATCAGGTCGGCGTCGAAGTTCGATTCGGTGCGCGTGATGCCATAGACCAGGGCGGGATCGATGCGGAATCCGCTGGCCGGGCGCAGGCGCGGCACCGGAAAGCGCATGGTCTCGCGCGCCCGTCCGTCGGCGGACTGCACCAGATCGGCCAGCTGGGCCGCCAGTTCCACCAGCCCGGCCTTCTCGGCCACCAGCATCATGGCGCGGCCGAGCGCCGGCGCGCCCTGGGCGGCCGGCCACAGCCGGCGCAACTCGGCCTCGGCGCGGTGCTCCTGGCCGACCTGCAACAGGGCGAAGGCGCGCAGGCCCTGCGGGGTGGCGGCGACCGCCTCGATATCGGCCTCGCCGAGTGTCTCGCGGGCGTCCCGCCCGCCCGGGCCGAAGCCGATGTCGAGCCCCAGCGTGCGCCGGGCCAGCATCCCATAGAAGGTGCGCCGCTCCTCGGCGGCGCGCAGCATCCAGGGCACGTAGCCGGCCGGGTCGCGCACCCGCAGATGCGCGCGGGCGGCCCAGAAGGCGGTGGCGGCGCGCAGCGCCGAGGTGCTCAGCCCGGCCCGCCAGCCGGCCTCGAACATCGGCAAGGCGAGGTCGGGCCGGCCCATCCGCCAGGCCGCCAGCCCGGCCATGTGACCGGCCAGCGCGGCGTCATGGCAGGTTTCGCCGCCCCGGCCGCAGCCATGGGCGGCGAGTGAATAGGCTTCCTCGTCGCGGTTGAGGGTGAACAGTATCTGCGCCGCCTCGCCGCGCAGCAGGGCGGCATAGACGGGCGACAGCCCCTGGGTGCGCGTCAGCAGGCGCTGCACCGCCTCCGGCCGGCCCGAGCGCGCCGCCTCGCTGACCGCGCGGTCCAGCACCTGGTTGCGCGCGGGCATGTCGCCGACCGGCTCGGTTTCCTCGGGCACCGGTGCGGTGGCCGGCACGGCGGCCAGATCGGCCGGCAGCATGACATTGACCGGCGCCGGCGGGCGGGAGGCGCCGCGCGGCAGGCGGTTCAGCAGCAGGGCATGCACCGACGGCGCATCCGCCAGATCGGGCCATTGCGCCAGCCATGCCTGCAACGCTTCTGGGCCCGGCCGGGTGTAGGGGCCGAGGTAACGGTCGGCCAGGATGTAGCCCTGCATGGCGTGGCCAAGGGGTTGCCCGTCGGTGGTGACGGCGGGGTCGAGCAGCGCCGCCTCGCGTACGGCCGCGGCCAGTTCGCCGTTGCGTTGCAGCAGGAAAATCCGGCGTAGCCGGGCGGCCTCGCTGGGGGGCAGCGGCTGCGGCAGGGCGATTCCGCCTTTCTGCCGCGTGCCCATGCGGGGGATTGCCAGGGCGACGTCGTCGGTACCGAACGGGTCCGCCGCCAAAGGTTGCGCGGCGGCGCGCGGGGCGGTGGCGATAGCGAGAATGGCGGCTCCGGCGAGCAGCGCCCGGGCGGCGGGGAGGGGGTAAAATGCTCGTGAGGTCCCTTGCATGTGAACGGCCCTACACGGCAGGCCGCGCGAGGGCAATTCCTCTTGGCGGGACGAATCGTGTTTTTTGGGACGTTTTGGCCCAATTCAGGGGCTTGCGGGACGAGTCTCAGTCAAAAATTAGCGGCGTCGCTGTCCAGCACGCATCGGAGTTGTACAAGATCCAGCCATGCCAACCGCTTCGCCCCCGCCGTTCGCAGCAGGTAGGCGGGATGCAGCATGGGCAGCGCCGGCACCGGCTGGGGCAGGCCGGGGATAGTCACCTCCACCCAGCGCCCGCGCAGCCGGGTGATGCCGGTGGCGTTGCCGGTCAAGGCGCGGGTGGCCAGCGCGCCCAGCAGCACCAGCCGCCGTGGCCGCACCAGGGCGATGTGACGCAGGAGGAACGGCAGGCAGACCAGCACCTCATTGTCGGTGGGGTTGCGGTTGCCGGGCGGACGCCAGGGGATCAGGTTGGTGATCACCAGTTGTGTCCGGTCCAGCCCGATGCTGGCCAGCATGCGGTCGAGCAACTGCCCGGAGGGGCCGACAAACGGCTTGCCGGCCCGGTCCTCCTCGGCGCCGGGACCCTCGCCCACCAGCATCAGCCCGGCGGCCGGATTGCCGTCGGCGAACACCAGGTTGGTGGCGGTGGCGGCCAGCGGGCAGCCGTCGAACGCGGCCATCGCGGCGCGCAGTTCGTCGAGCGTGCGCGCCGCTTCCGCCACTTCCCGCGCGCGCGTCGCCGGCGCGTGCACGGGGACGGCCGGCATGGGGACGGCTTGCACGGGGCG
>Ga0302319_10000779_pt1 | contig 71301 bp, 63 predicted proteins | sample Bog_T0_2_FD_203319 | JGI IMG/M metagenome (GOLD analysis project Ga0302319, IMG submission 203319) | Peat permafrost microbial communities from Stordalen Mire near Abisko, Sweden - Bog_T0_2 | ecosystem: Environmental > Terrestrial > Soil > Wetlands > Peat | place: Sweden: Abisko, Stordalen Mire...
TTCCTTCCAATCAATTTTTACCGCCAAGCAGGAGCGAAGTTTGCGAAGAATACTTTCAAACCGGTTTCGCACGAAGGCACGAAGCTCACGAAGCAATCCAATACCGGCGAACCGATGAATCCGCTCCGCGGCTTCATCGCTTCGCCACTTTGGCACGGAGGAAAGGCAGGAGCTTTCAAACAGTCTGACCCCTTCAAACCTCTCAGCCAATCGCCAGAGCTGTTCGGCTGCGTCTGGCATAATGGTCTTCCCCGGTTCGTCGGGACGACTCGCCCCACCAAAGGCACTTCCAGCCCAGACAGTTGAAAGCTCCAGTTTTCCTCCGTGCCAAAGTGGCGAAACGATGACGGACAGCTCGCCGCGCCGTAGTACCGCGCAGCGGGACGAAGGCGGGCGGAGCGTCCGTCATCGTTTCGCCGTATTGGATTGCTTCGTGAGCTTCGTGCCTTCGTGCGAAAATGGATCGAAAATGATCGGACTTAATTCCGACGGGTCGAAACCTCTATGACATCGTGGGGAGAGGCCTCCTTCTGGCCGGCGGGGCTGACCCGGCAGAAGCGCGCCCGGGCCCTCAGCTCCGCGAGGTTTCTCGCTCCCAGGTAACCCATCCCGCTCTGCACTCCGCCCACAAGGCCGGCGAGCACGTCGTCGACCGAGCCGCTCGCCTCCTTGAGCGCCTCGATGCCCTCGGCAGCAACCTTCCTCTGAGGGGATGGATTGTGGTGACCGTACCGGCTGGCGCTGCCGGCCTTCATCGCGGCCAGCGAACCCATGCCCCTGTACTGCTTGTAGACCTTGCCGTCGATCTCGATGATCTCGCCCGGCGCCTCCCGGCATCCTGCGAGCAGGCCGCCGCAGATGACGGCGTCGGCGAGTGTCAGGGCCTTTACGATGTCGCCCGACTTCGCAATGCCTCCGTCGGCGATCAGGCGGACGCCCCTGGCGGCGGCCGCGGATCCCGCGACGTGGAGGGCGGTCAATTGCGGTATGCCGACGCCGGCGACGATCCTGGTCGTGCAGATCGACCCGGGGCCCTGTCCGACCTTGATCGCGTCCGCGCCGCATTCGGCGAGGTAATCGACGCCGGCGGCGCTCGTCACGTTCCCGGCGATCACCGTAAGGCCCGGGAACGCCGCCCTGAGGATCCTGACCGTCTCGCCGACCCCCTTGGTATGCCCATGGGCCGTGGAAACGGCAATCGTGTCGATTTTTTCGTCGGTCAGGCGGCCCACGTGTTCCGTGATCGCGTCCCGGTCGGGCATGCCGTCGGGCCCGTGGGCGGGAGGGAGCGCCGCGCCGACCACGAGCCGGAACTGCGCGTCGCGGGCGGGCTTGCGCCTCGACCGCGCATCGCTGGTGATTCGCTCGACGTCCGAGGCGGTGACCAGGCCGCGCAGCCGGTCCGAGTCGTCGACGACGAGCATCTTGTTGATGCCCACGTGGGCGGTAAAAAACCTGTCGGCCGTCCGGATGGGATCCGGCACGACATCGACCTCGCGCTCGGTGACCAGCTGGGCGCGGGTGGTCATGACCTCCGCGACGCTCTTGGCCTTGTACCGCTCCTTGACCACATTTCCCGACAGGAGGCCCGCGAGGCGGCCCTGGGCGTCCACCACGGGAAAGGTTGAAAACGCAAAATGCTTGGCCTCGATCATGGCCAGAACGTCGCCAATGAGCTGGGCGGGGCCCACGGTGATGGGGTCCTGGATGAGGCCATGCACGTGGCGCTTCACCCGGGCGACCTCCTTGACCTGTTCGCGCGCGCCCATGTTGTAGTGGATGAGCCCGAGGCCGCCGTTGAGGGCCATGGCGATGGCCATGCGCGATTCCGTCACGGTATCCATGTCCGAGGAGATCACCGGGATGGAGAGGAGAAGGCTGTCCGACAGGCGGGTGGACGTGTCCGCATCCTTGGGGAGGATCTGCGAATACAACGTCGCCAGCGAAACGTCGTCGAAGGTCAGGGCGGTCGGCGCGCTGGCCCGGAAGAACGAATCCGCCGGCAGGTAAAAGTCCGCGTCGGCGGCGTAAGCGGGGGTGTTGGCAACCGTGTTCATCGAATGGGTTGCCATTACTTCAATAAGGGCAGGCCGGAAAAGATCAAATGGAAATTGAGGATCGCCGGGCTTTTCTGTATTGGGCGGGACTGCTGAAGTTCCACCTGCAATTCCGCCGATACCGCCTGCCTTTCCTGTCGCCGGTGCGCACAGCCCACGGCCCGTGGGCGGAAAGGGAGGGGCTGCTCGTGCGCCTCGAAAGTGCGGACAGGCGGGTCGGGTGGGGGGACGCCGCGCCCGTGCCGCCTTATTCCAGGGAGAGCGTGGACAAGGCCGAGGCCGCCTGCAGGGCCCTGGGCTCCATGGTCGACCACGAGAGCCTGGTCGCGGCGCCCGCACCGAGCCTGGTCGCGGCGCTCCGCGCCGCGGAATCGGATATGCTTTGGGACCGTCAACCCGAGGCGACGGACGACTCCAGGTTCCTCCCGGTATCGGCCCTTCTTCCCGCGGGAGCCGCCGGGATCAAGGCCCTCCGCAGGATCGCCGGGTCCGACTTTCGCACGTTCAAATGGAAAGTGGGAGTGTATGACCCCGCCGATGAGCTCGCCCTGCTGGACGACGTCTGCGCCGAACTGCCTCCCGGGGGGCGGCTCAGGCTCGACGCGAATGGCGCGTGGGATCGCCGGAACGCGGAGCGCTGGATGGGTCGTTGTGCGGACTACCCAGTCGAGTTTGTGGAGCAGCCGGCCGGCCGCGGCGCCGACGATCTGCTTCGCGGCCTGGCCGCGGATTTTCCGACACCGGTCGCACTGGACGAATCGATTGCGTCCGACGGCGAAATCGACCGCTGGCTCTCATCCGGGTGGCCCGGGATCTTTGTCGTCAAGCCTTCCCTCCTCGAGGACGCCGGCGGCGTGCTTGCGCGCCTGGGAGCGGCGGGAGCCTCCGTCGTATTCTCCTCGGCGCTCGAAACAGCCATCGGTGCAAGGGCCGCCCTGCGCGCGGCATTCGATTGGAAGGGTGAATCGCGCGCAATCGGCTTCGGGGTCTGGCCCCTTTTTTCCGATCCGGCCTTCGACGGACCTGCGGCAAGGCCGTTTTTCACCCGGGCTGACGGCGAGCGCCTGAATCCACAGAACCTATGGAACGCCTTGAACTAGCCCGGCTGCTTCGCGCCTCCCTGCCCGCAGAAGTGAAGGGAGTGGGCATTCCCCCGCAGGCCGCGCCCGGCGCGGGGAGGGTCGTGGTGGAGGAGCGCGACCCGCTGAGGTTCATGGGCGCCCTTGCGTCCGCCGTCGAGGGGACGGGAAGGGTCTTCCTGGCCGATCCCCACCGGGGCCGGGCGGGGCGTTCCGCGACGGATTTGGCGGCCTCCCAGGACGATGCCCGGGCCGATCCGTCCCAGGCGCAGCTTGGCTGGCTCATGATCCCGAGCGGCGGAACCGGGGGCGGACTCAAGCTTGCCCGCCATGACCACGAGACCCTTTCAGCCGCCGTGGACGGTTTCAGCCGGTTCTTCGGGGCGGGGCCGGTAAATTCACTGGGAATACTGCCCCTCCATCATGTGAGCGGTCTCATGGCCTGGATGCGGTCCGCCCTGACGGGCGGGGAGTACAAGCCATGGGATTGGAAGCGGCTCGAGGAGGGCGGACTGCCGGAGCTTGCGGCCGGGCGGTGGTTTCTTTCGATGGTTCCCACCCAGCTCCAGCGGCTGCTGGCGTCGGCTTCCGCGGTTGGATGGATGCGTGGATTTTCGGCGGTGTTTGTCGGCGGCGGCCCTGTCTGGCCGGAACTTGCGTCCGCAGCCGCGGACGCCCGGCTGCCCGTCTCGCTGAGCTATGGGACCACCGAGACCGCCGCCATGGTGGCCGCCCTTCGTCCGGAGGATTTCCTTGCGGGCGAGCGGAGCTCCGGGGAGGCGCTTCCGCACGCCAGCATAGACCTGACCCCCGACGGTGTCGTTCGGGTCGCCGGCCCTTCCCTGTTCAGGGGCTATTACCCGGACTGGCTGGGCGGCGACGCGGATTGCTCAGAGCCGCGGCGGTTCCTGACGGGAGACCTGGGCACCATCGACGGGAGGGGACGCCTTCACATCCTCGGGCGCGGGGATCTTGTGATCATCACCGGGGGCAGGAAGGCCGATCCCCTGGAAATAGAGCGGGCGCTGCTCGCCACGGGAGAGTTCTCAGACGTGGTCGTGGTGGGCGTGCCCGACCCGGAGTGGGGCGAGGCCGTCGTCGCCTGTTATCCCGCGGGGCAGAAGCAGCCTGATGCGGCGCGGGTGGCCCGGGGACTTGCGGATCTGCCGGCCTTCAAGAGGCCCCGCCGCTTCGAGCCTGTGCCGGACTGGCCGCGGAATCCGCAGGGCAAGGTCGACCGGCGCGCCCTTCTGGGCAGGCTGCCGGCGCCCGGGGTCAATCGGGATTGATTGCCGCGAGCCGGGAGGCGATCTCCGCGGCGGCGCCTTCGCGTTCCTCCACCAGGTCGAATCCGACGCGTTCGCACCTGACGCGGACCTTTGAGAAGGGCCTGGGCAGGCAGAAACGATCCCAGCTTCGCAGCCTCCAGGGCCGGTCGTATTGCGCGCCGAAAAGGAGGATCGGGGCGCGGGCCCGGCGCGCGACGACCAGGGCGCCCAGCTTGAATTCGTAGCGGGGGCCGCGCGGGCCGTCCGGGGTGATTCCGACGTCCCCGCCCGCCAGCAGCGTTTCGGCCAACCGGGTGGCCGCCTCGCGGCCGAACCGGCTGCTTGAGCCGCGCACCGAGTCGATGCCCATCAGCGAAAAGAAAGCGGCCAGCCACGCTCCGTCGCGGCTCGCGCTGACCAAACCGCAGAGTTTGCGGCTGCGAAACCGCCGGTAGATCTCGGCCGAGATGAAAAGGCGGTTGTGCCAGAGCACGAACACGACGGGTTGGTCGTCTCCCTCGAGCAGGCGCCGGTCTTCCCCGGAAATCTCAAATCGGAGGGTGCTGCACCATCCGCGCACGACGAGCGCAAGCGGCCAGAGGGCCAGCCTTCGCCAACCGCGGATCCCATGGATTTCCGGGCTGGGGCCGTGGGCTGGAGCGGGTTCGGGCACGGGCGGGATCGTTGACACCCCAGTGGACAATGGGCAATGAGCAATGATCCCAACCGGGTCCAGATGCTCCAAGCCTGCCCCCATCTTCCCGAGCCCGCACCGGGGATCGACTGGCGGACGCTCAACGCCCACCGCAACGGAGAACGCGGCCCGGCCTTTTATCTGGACTGCCTGGAGTATGCCCACGCTCTCTGGCGGAATGGCACGCCGGCGCGGGCAGTCCTTGCGATCGACAGGGCCTTCGGGGCCAGCCTCAGGAGCGACGAGCCGGTCCTTGCCGCCTGGCCTCCTCCCTACGCAGCGCTGGCCTGGATCCTTCGACATTCACCGCAGGGGGTCTTCCTTGGGAATCCGCGCGTGCATTTTCAGCATTACGCCGGCCGGATGAACGCCCCGAGACGGGAACAGCGCAGGTGGCGCGCCTGGGCTTGCTGGGCCCTGGCAAGGGCCATACTCCCGGGCCTTCATGGCGATCCCAGGCACCGGGTGGTCGAGCCCGGCGCCGGGACAATCGCGTCGAGGCTGCGTCGCCACGGACTGCCCGGCGAGGCGGATCTGTGGCTCCAAGTTTTGGCAGGCTGTTGACCGGCCGCTGGTCCTTCCGAAACCCGCGCAGGCCAAAAATTTGTTTGAAAAACTTCCCGCCTCGGGAAAGAACTCCGCACCCCTTATGACCCACCCCATCGTCCTCGGCAGGATCGACTATGCGATCCTGCTTCTCTACTTCCTTTTTGTTCTCGGCATCGGCTGGGCCCTAAAACGGGGCATGAAGGGGAGCACGGAATTCTTCCTTTCGGGAAGGTCCATTCCGGTCTGGATCACCGGCCTGGCGTTCATTTCTGCCAATCTGGGCGCTCAGGAGGTGATCGGGATGGCCGCTTCAGGGGCAAAATACGGGATAATGACGAGCCATTTCTACTGGATCGGGGCGATCCCGGCGATGGTGTTCCTGGGCATCTTCATGATGCCGTTCTATTACGGGTCGAGGTCCCGCTCAGTGCCGGAGTACCTGAAGCTTCGCTTCGACGAAAAGACCAGGGGCCTGAATGCGGTCTCCTTCGCCGTGATGACGGTCTTCTCCTCGGGCATCTCCCTCTACGCCCTGGCGAAGCTCCTCGAGGTGCTTCTCGGCTGGGATTTCAATTTCAGCATCGCAATTTCGGCGGCGATCGTGCTCGCCTACATCTGCCTCGGCGGCCTGACGTCGGCGATCTACAACGAGGTGCTGCAGTTCTTCATGATCGTCTTCGGATTCACGCCCCTCGTCTGGCTGGGGCTGCGCGACGTGGGCGGATGGGGCGCGCTCAAGGAGAAGCTCATCGGTGTGGCGACCTCCCAACATTTCGCGCCCGGCACATGGACCGAGTCTTGGCGCCACGTGGGAAGCCCGGGTGAGAATCCGATGGGTGTGGAGTGGTTCGGATTGGCGATGGGCCTGGGATTTGTGCTTTCATTCGGCTATTGGTGCACCGATTTCCTCGTGGTGCAGAGGGCCATGGCCGCGAATTCGATGTCGGCGGCGAGGCGCACCCCGCTGATCGCGGCGTTTCCGAAGATGATGTTTCCCTTCATCGTCATCCTTCCGGGGATGATCGCCATCGCCCTGGTCCAGGATCCCCACAGCGGATTCACGCTCCCTGCGAGCGCGGACGGATCGCCCAACTACAACATGGTGATACCGATGATGCTCGGCCACTATCTGCCGTCGGGCCTTCTCGGTCTCGGCTTCACGGCATTGATGGCCTCGTTCATGTCCGGGATGGCCGGCAATGTGACGGCCTTCAACACCGTCTGGACCTACGATATCTACCAGAGCTATTTCGCGCCTGGAAAGTCGGACCACCATTACCTCTGGATGGGGCGCGCGGCCACGATCTTCGGGGTGCTCCTGAGCGTCATCGCGGCTTACTTTGCAGCCAAGTTCAACAATATCATGGACTTCCTGCAGCTGGTATTCGCCTTTGTGAACGCGCCGCTCTTTGGCACCTTCCTCCTGGGCATGTTTTGGAAGCGGGCGAACGGCCACGGCGCCTTTTTCGGACTGCTGGCCGGGATGCTGGCGGCGGCCCTGCATCATGGCCTTACTCTCCCGATCGGAGAGGCGGCAGGAATAAAGGGGGGGTGGCTTGGGACTGTTGTCCATGTCTATCCCAGCGAGATGGGCCAGAACTTCTGGACGGCGCTCGTGGCCTGGTCGACGTGCATGATTGTGACCATCGGGGTTTCCCTCGCCACCGCCAGGGTCAAGACAGACCAGGACCTTACGGGTCTGGTGTACTCGCTCACGCCGAAGCCTGCGGATCAACGTGAGCCCTGGTACAAGAAGCCGGTCGTCCTGGGCCTCATTGTCCTGGCCGCGACCATCACCCTCAACCTGATCTTTGCCTGATCCGAACACATTCGCCATGAACTTTGACCTTCGTCTGCCGCTCGGAATCATATTCTCCCTCTTTGGCGGAATCTTCGTTGTTTACGGGCTGATCAGCGACCCGGCAATCTACGCCAGGTCGTTGGGGTTCAATGTCAATCTCGACTGGGGCCTGGTTTTGCTGGCCTTCGGGCTCATCATGCTGGGCCTGGCGCTCAAGGCGCGCACAAGGCGCTGAGGATTCGGGCTTCCTGCGGAAGCCGACCGGCCGGGAAATCTCTTGCTCAAGGGGGGCCGGGCTGGGAGAGTGCCCGGACACCAAGCAAACCTTCGCGGGCCCGTACCCGCTTTTAGCAACGCAGGACCTCATGGACGACAACGTTCCCGATGGAAATCCCCCCAAGGATTTCAACAAGATTGATCTGACCCAGCTCCAGGGATTCAGTTTTGGCACCCAATGGACCCAGGATAAGTCGAGCCCCTCGGAAAGGCATGACCAGGGCGACCATCCCAGGCGCGACTCACGTCCCGGAGGCCCCGGCGGGCCGCCCGATCGGAGGGATCGGCGCGCGTTCAGGAGGCCGAATTCCGGGCCTGAATCCGGAGGTCCGGGCGAACAGCAGGGCGGCGCCGGCGGAAGGGACGCCCCTGCGGGAAGATCCCAGGACCAGGGTGGATACCGACCGGCCGGCCCGCGCTATTCCGGCCCCGCGGGAGAGCGCCGCCAGCGTTATTCCGGAAGGGGCGACGTCCCCGAGCGGAGGATTCCCTACGAGAGCCCCTATTTTTCGGTGACGTTTTACCCCGAGGACGTGAGTTTTGGGGCCTTGGTGAAGACGGTCCGCACATCGTGCCGCACCATAGAGCTTTTCGAAATCGCGCGCACCGTCCTGGCAAAGCCCGACCGTTTTACGGTTTCGGTTTCGCCGAGGCAGCCGGAATCGGCCGCCGAACCGGGTCCGGAGAGGGCGGATTCCCCGCCCGCCTCCGCGGCCGCGAAGCCCGCCGCGATCCACATCTGCGTTCCGGACGGCCAGCCTTTCGACAGCGAGGAGGCGGCAATCGCCCACGGTCTTAAGAACCACATGGCGCTATTCTTCGACACAAAGGAGGTCGAGGCCGATCCGCCCAAGGGAAATTTCCAAGTGGTCAACAGGTGTGGAATCACCGGCGAGCTCCTGGGGCCCCCCAACTATCACCGCTACGCCCAGACGATGCAGCGGCATTTCGAGTCCAGGATAGGTCGCATGTCCCTGGAGGAATACCGCACGCGCATAGAATCCGTAAGGGACCCGCTGGTCGTCCAGCAGTGGGTGGACAAGATGAGGAAGGTCACCAGGTACTTCTGGAAGCTTCCCCCGGAAGGCGGAACCCCCGTTCCGGCGAGGATCGACGAGCCGAAAGCGGCCCCGGACGTTACGCCAACCGCCGAGGCAGCCCCGGCGGAGCCTGCGCCCGCGACTTCCGAAGGCGCGGCGTCCGCAGCGCCCGAGGCGGCCCCGGGCGTGGAATCGGAAGCAACCCCCGCTTCAGGAAACGAAACCGCCGCCGAAGCGGCCTCCCCGGGCGCCCTGTCCTTCGATTCCCTGGAGGACGCCCGCAACTATCTTCTCGCCCAGGCACGCGGGCGTCTCGTGCGCCCGATCGGAACCGTGCGGATCCACGGACGGACTCTCGACGCCCTGCCGGCCGGCGAGATCAGGCGGGCGATCGAGGGCGAATACGAGCGCCAGTCGCGCTTCCCGCTAGACACCGCAAACGCCCTGAGGGGGCGCCTCCGCCGCGAGCACTTCACGATCTTCAAGAAGGGGGCCAAGGGCGTCTCCTATGTCTGCGCCGTCAAGCGCAAGTTCCGGGTTCCCGGCCAGACGTTCTCGGAGTCGATAGGGGGGCTCATTTCGTTCGTGGAAACCCACGCGATGATCAAGGCTGGCGAGCTTCCTGCGCAGTATCTCGGGCTTCCGGCCCCCGCCGCCCCGGTCGAGGGGGCCGCCCCCACACAGGATCTGACCCCGGAACAACGCGACAGGAAGCGCAGGGTGGAGGCCGATATTCTCTGGCTGGTGAGGGAGGGGTATGTGACCGAATTCATCGACGGCAGCCTTTACGCCTCGCCTCCCGTGGCCGAGGCGCGCCGCACGGAGGTCGAGGCAGGGGAGGCGGATCCCGAGAATTTTCCCGAGGTTCCGGAGGCGCCCGGGGCCGTGGACGAAGCGCCCCCCGAGGCCGCCCCCGCTTCCATTCCCGCGCAGGACGTTGCCGTGGAACAACCCGCCCCGGAGACTTCACCCCAGGCCGGGGATCCGGCGCCCCCGGCCGCCTGAGGCAGCCGCTCAGCCGGGGCTGCGCAGACGCAAGGTGTGCCGCCGGTCGGTTGCGATCCCGAGGTCAAGGTGCCAGGCGTCGTGCGGGAGCCAGGTGGCCACATTCCCCGGCCATTCCACGGCCAGGCACCAGGGCGGCGTGAGGAATTCCTCAAGCAGCAGCTCATCGGCCTGGGCTGCCGACTCGAGCCGGTAGGCGTCGAAATGGGCGAGCAGGCGCCCCGCAGGGAGCCCTTTCCCGGGTGAGGCGGCCCGGTAGAGTTTGTAGAGCGAGAAGGTCGGGCTGGTGACCTGTTCCCGGATCCCGAAGCCGAGTGCCAGCCCCTGGACGAACGTGGTCTTGCCGACGCCAAGGTCGCCGTGAAGCGCGAGCGTCACCTCCCCGGGGAGTTCGGAGGCCAATCCGGCCGCCAAATCGCGGGTTTGGAGGGCCGACGCCGTGACAACTCCGGCGCGAAGCTGTTCGAGGGCGCTCACGTCCGCAGATGTTCGTAGCCCCGATACTCCGACAACTTCAGCGCGCCGGGGGGAAGAAGCCCCGCCGGGACGAACCTGCCGATCCGTGTGAGCCTTGTCGCGGGAAAGGCGCGGCGCCACGCCCGCGCGAATTCCTGCAGACTGGAGCCGGCGGCCAGCGTGAAGAGGAGTTCAAAATCCTCGCCGTCGCCCAAGGCGGCGGCGAGCGAGGATCCCGGATTCCTTGGGATCGCCGCGGGTTCAAGCGCCGGCTCCGCCCGCTCCGGCGCCAGGGCCATCACGTCCTTGGCCAGGCCGTCGCTCAGGTCGATCATGGAGCGGACCGACCGGCGCCGGACAAGCCAGGCCCCCTCGGAGAGACGCGGAGTGAAACTGTGATGCCGGCCCGTCCTGCGGCTGCCTCCGAGCCTGCCCGTGACATAGATCCAATCGCCGGCATGCGCTCCCGTGCGGGTCAGGATCCGGGGGCCCGCCTGGGCGCCGAGGAGCGTGAGCGTGGCGACCAGGGGCCCATCCACCTGGGCCACATCCCCGCCCACGATCGGCACCCCAAACCGAAGGGAGCACGCCGCGAGGCCCCGGTAAAAGCCCTCCAGCCACGCAAGACTCACCCTGGGTTCCAGGGCAAGGGCCACGACGGCCGCGACCGGCCGGCCCCCCATGGCGGCCAGATCGCTCAGGTTCCGCTTGAGAAGCTTCGCGCCGACCGAGGCGGGCGGCACGGAGTCGTCGAAATGGCGCCCATGGATGACGGGATCCACGGTCAGGAGCCGCCGTCCCCCGGCCGCCGGCAGCACGGCGCAGTCGTCGCCGATTCCATAGGGCGGAGGTGGGGACGCCCGTCCGAGCCATCGGCGGATCTCCCTGATGAGGCCGGTCTCGCCGAGCGAGGCAACGGATCCGGAAACCCGCGATGTGAGAAGTCGCGTCACGGTCCCGCCCCTCAAACGTTCATTCCCGCCAGCACGACCAGGACGGTGTTCAGGTTGAAGAGCGCGTGGGCCACGATGGTCGTGCTCACCCGGCCGGTGCGCTCATAGGCGATGGCAAAGATGACGCCCAGGGCGAACAGGGGAGCCAGGGTGGGGAGGTTCTCAAGCGGCGAGGAGAGGAGGTGCGCGCCCCCAAAGAGGGCCGCGGGAACAAGGACGGCAAACCAGTAGGGGAACCTCCCGAGAAAGAACCGGAAGAGTCCCGCCCGGAAGATCAGTTCCTCGGTGACCGGTGCGACCCCGATCGCGAGGACGGAGAACGCCAGGCGGAGGCCCGGCGAATGCAGGTTTATGAAGATGTCGAGCGCTGTCTGGTTGGACACCGCCACGCCGAGCCCGGACATCACCAGACGCCACGCAAAGCTGACGGCGTAGACGACGGGAAGCGACGCCAGGAATACGATGATCCCGTCGCGCAGGGCCCGGAGCGGTTCCGGCAGGAGTCCGTTCCCCAGGCGCTTGCGGCCAAAGTGAAACGCGACGATCCCCAGAAGCATTCCGAGCTGGCTGAGCGCGATCTCCACAACCTGCCTTGCGTCGCCGCCGAGGGACACCCTCCTGAGGGCGATCGCGGCGAGGCTGGATACCCCGAGGACTCCGACGACGACAAACAGGAGGAAAATCATCAGGTCGCTGCCGCTCCAGCTCCACGGGGCGATCCTTCTTCCCTCGCGGTTCCCGCGGGCCCGTGGACCCAGCACAAAACCCCACAGCAGCGCTCCATCGGCGACGATGCCCGCGGCCACGAGGGAGTACTCCAGAACGAGGGCGCAGGTGGCGCGGTCGGCGTGTAACGGCACGGCTTTTCCTCAGAGGATTGCCGCGCCGTCGAAGGCAACCCTGCCGTCCACGATGGTCTTCTTGACGCGGCCGCGCAGCGTCAGCCCGTGCCAGGGCGAATTCCCGGACTTGCTGAATCCCGCCTTGGCATCGTAGAGCCAGGACTCATCCGGGTCGAAAAGGCAGATGTCGGCGGGCGCGCCCTCGGCCAGCGATCCCGCAGCGAGGCCGAGCACCCCGGCCGGGCGACGGGTCAGCAGGTCCACGACGGCCGCCAGCTCGAACCCGCTTTCCCGCACAAGCACCTCGAGAACGACGGGAAGGGCGGTCTCGAGTCCGATGATCCCGTTGGGGGCGAAGTCGAATTCCCTGTCCTTTTCGTAGTCGGTGTGCGGTGCGTGGTCGGTGGCGATGCAGTCCAGCGTCCCATCGCGGAGGCCCGCGATGATCGCCTGCCTGTCCGCCTCCGTCCGCAGCGGGGGATTCATCTTGAAGTTGGTGTCGTAGCCCGCCAGCGCCGCGTCGGTCAGCGCGATGTGGTGCGGCGTCGCCTCGGCCGTGATGCGAAGACCCCTGGCCTTCGCGCGGCGTATCGTCTCGACCGAGTACTCCGAGGAGATGTGCTGCAGGTGGATGTGCGCGCCCGTATAGCTGGAGAGCACCACATTCCTGGCGACGATGAGATCCTCGGCCGCATTCGGCCAGCCCCGGAGCCCGAGACGTGTGGACATCACCCCCTCGTTCATCACCGCCTCATGGGTCATCGAATGGTCCTGGCAGTGGTCCATGACCGGCATGTCGAACATCTTCGCGTATTCGAGGGCCCGGCGCATCAGCTCGTTCGATTGGACGCAATCGCCGTCATCCGTGATGGCGACCACTCCCGCGCGCTTCAGCGAGCCAATCGGAGCGAGCACCTGGCCCTTGAGCCCCACGGTGATCGCGCCGGTCGGATGGACCTTGACGACCGAATCCCGGCGCGCGGCGTCATTGATGAACTGGATCGTGCCGGCGTTGTCGGCGGGCGGCAGGGTGTTGGGCATGCAGACCACCGTCGTGAAGCCGCCGGCTGCGGCCGCCCTTGATCCCGTGCCGATGGTCTCCTTGTGGGTCTGCCCCGGCTCCCGGAAATGGACGTGGATGTCGACGAGGCCGGGGGCCGCCACCAGCCCCTTGCCGTCGATTTTCGCCGCATCCTTTTTTTCAGACGGCGAAAAAGGCCCGGAGATCCTCCCGTCGCGGACGAAAATGTCGCCGACACCATCCCGTTTTGAGGCTGGGTCGATGACCCGGGCATTGCTTATCCAGAGAAGGGACATGGGTTCAATCCGTGGAAGCAACCGACTCGGGCTGCCCGCCCGCGCAGAGGTAGAGCACGGCCATGCGGATGGCTATTCCGTTGGCGACCTGCTCGAGGATCACGCTGCGTTCGCCGTCGGCCAGTTCGCTGTCGATCTCGACACCGCGGTTTATCGGGCCGGGGTGCATGATGATGGCCTTGGGATTGAGCCAGGAGGCTCGCGTCTTGTTCAGGCCGAACATGCTGGTGTATTCCCCCAGGGAGGGAAAATGGCCGGCGCTCTGGCGTTCGTGCTGGATGCGCAGGAGCATCACGACCTCGGCGTCCGCGAGCGCGGACTTGAGGTCGTGGGAAACGGTCACCCCAAAATCCGTGAACCACGACGGCACGAGGGTCGACGGCCCCACGAGGGTGACTGCGGCCCCCATTTTCGTGAGGGCGTGCAGGTTCGAGCGGGCCACCCTGCTGAAGAGGATGTCGCCGAGGATGGCGACCTTTCTCCCCCGCATGGAGCCGAAGTGCTCCTTCATGGTGAAGGTGTCGAGGAGTCCCTGGGTCGGATGTTCGTGGGCCCCGTCGCCCGCATTGATCACCGGCAGGTCCAGGATCCGGGAAAGGTAAAGCGGGGATCCGGAAGCGCCGTGGCGGATGACGAGCATGTCGGCATTCAGGGCCTGGATGTTCTCCGCGGTGTCGCGGAGCGTCTCCCCCTTCTGCGTCGAGGAGCTCGCGGCGTCGAAGGAGATCACGTCGGCGCTCAGGCGCTTCGCCGCCATCTCAAAGGCCAGGCGCGTGCGGGTGCTCGGCTCCAGGAAAAGGTTGACGATCGTCTTCCCGCGCAGCGCGGGCACCTTCTTGACGCTCCGGCGCAGGATCTTCCTGAAGGCCGCGGCGGTGGCATGGATCTGGTCGATTTCAGCCAGGCTGAGTTCCTCGATCGTGAGAAGATGTTTTCGGTTCCAGGTCATTGGCAGCCTGTCAGTCCAGTGCCGGCGATGACGGGTTCGGGATGCAGCGACACCGCGCTGCTTCAATCCCGGGAGCTTCGATGGTTTGAGGCGTAGCCACCGATTCCCACTGTGCCGGCGCGCCACCCAAAAGGAAAGCCGTAAAAGGGGGGAAATTCAGTCCAGAAGTATCTCTGTGTTCGCCCGAAGGTATTCCTCAAGCCTTCGCTGGAGGCCGGTGAGGGCCGACTCGGGAATGGCGGCCGCGGGCAGGGCGGCGAGCGCCGTTCGCAGCACGGTCTCCGCCTGGGCGCGCAGGGCCGGGGGCAGCGACGGCAGCCACTGCTGCTTCACGGGATATCCCTCCTCGAGGGCGAACCTGTAGACGCCCTTGAAAAGGACCGCCTGGGGCGACGCGCCCGCCCCGAGCGCCGCAAACACGGTCCTGAGAAGATTGGCCACCTTGGGGCGGCCTTCCGCCTCGACGGGATTCCGGGCGATCATCGCCGAAAAGTGGGAGGCGGCCCGAAGCGCCTCGTAGCTTTGGCCGATCCCGCCGGCGCGGCGGAGCAGCCGGGCCTCCCGCACAAACCACGTGCGGCCCTGGTTGGAGCTCTCCATCGCGAGCGAGGCCTCGTCGAAGATATCGAGCGGGACGTGGCCGGCCGCCTGTTTCCCGCTGTTTCTCTGAAGCGCGAGCATCGACCCGTGCTCTGGGGAGAAGAGGCTGAACGCCTGAAAGGCGCCGGCCGCCGGCCGCCTGGCTAGGACAAAGGCTTCGGTTTGGATTGGCTGGGCGGGCATGGTGGCCAGGGCGGCACGACGGCGCCGCCCGAGATGATCATCTTCATGCCTTCGCCGACGGTCATTTCGAGTTCGACGACCTCGCGACTCGGAAACATGAGCAGGAAGCCGCTTGTCGGATTGGGCGTGGTGGGAACGAAGACCGTCCAGATCTCCTCGCCCGTCTTCACCTGGGCCTCGCCCCGTTGGCGGTTGGTCAGGAATCCTATGGTCCAGACCCCCTTTCGCGGGAATTCCACGAGCACGACCTTGTTGAGCATGTGCCTCTTCTGCGAACCGAACGTGTCGACGATCTGCTTGACCGCGGTGTAGATGGCGCCGATGCCGGGCAGCTTCAGGATGAAGCGTTCCCCTATGGCGAGAAAAAATTTTCCAAGGACGTAGCGCGAGACATACCCCAGGAGGGTCAGGAGGCCGATGACGATGAGGGTAGCGAGGATCTCCCAGACGAGGCCGAGGCTGGGACGGTCGCGCAGGCTCGCCGGGACGGCAAAAAAGAGGATCTCCCGGGTAGGGCCCCCCACGATGTCTATCACCTTCTTGAGGGCCAGCACGGTGAAGAAAAGCGGGGCGACCAGCAGGGCGCCCGCTATGAAGGCGTTGCGGAGGGTTACAAACCGTGAGTCCGGAATTTCTTGCGGTTCAGCCATGGGTGATAAATGGAGGCGAACGGGGGGAAACACAAGGAGCCCCTCGACGTCCGGTCAGGGCGGGCGTCGCGACAGCTCAAAGACCGGGAGGAGTCCGTTCTCCCGGAGATGGCGCATCGCCCGGGCCTCGGCCCGGCGCATGCGGCGCTTCTCCGTGGGGGTCAGGTCGTCATGGCCGGCGAGATGCAGCCAGCCGTGGACGATGTAGAGGGCGAGCTCCGACGAGAACCGGCGCGTTCGGCCCGATCCCGCACGGGCCTGGCGGACCGCGGCGTCGGCCGACACGCAGATCTCCCCGGCCACTCCGGGCTGGTGGTCCCGGGAGTGGTCGAAAGTGATGACATCCGTTGCGGAAGGATCGCCCAGAAACCTCGCATGGAGCCCGGCGAGCGCCGGGTCCGTGAGGAAGACAATGGAGAGATCGCCGGCACCCGAAAGGGCGGACCCGGGTCTGGCCAGCGGGGGGGCGGGCCCGTCAAGGGCACGCACGGCGCGGAGCAGCGCGCCGCGGTCGACGCGCAGTCGGGGATGGAGATTGGCAATGGCGACGCGGCGCTGGCTCAATTCCCGTTCCTCGATTTGTCGGGGTTCGGCTCTGTCTGGGGGGATTCGCCCTCGTAGGCCACCCGCGAGTGAAGCATGTTGAGAAGCGTGAACGTGAAGCTGCTCTTTGTCTTGGCGATGTCCTCGAAGGTGAGCGGGGCCTCGTCAAGCTGTCCGTCGGCCAGGCGGTCGGAAACGATCCTGCCGATGATCTGATCCAGCTGTTCGGGGGAGGTGGAGCGGAGCGAACGGGAGGCGGCCTCGACCGCGTCGGCCAGCGAGATGACGGCGCTCTCCTTGAACTGGGGCTTCGGGCCGTCGTAGCGGTAAACGGACTCGGGCACGGACTGCGGCTCCGCGTCCGAACCGGGGGCGCGCGCCGCCGTGACGGCCCGCTGGTAGAAGTACCGGACCAGGGTCGTGCCGTGGTGCTGGCGGATCACGTCGACAACCGCCCTGGGCAGCCGGTGCTTGTTCGCGAGATCGACGCCGTCGGCCACGTGCTGTCTCACGATGCGGGCCGACACGGCGGGGTCCTTCTGGTCGTGGGGGTTCGTCCGGTCCCGCTGGTTCTCGGTGAAATAGCCGGGATTGACCGACTTGCCGATGTCGTGAAAAAGCGAGCAAACGCGGGCCAGCAGGGGGTTGGCCCCTATCGCATTGCACGCGTTCTCCGCCAGCTGCGCGACCACCAGGGAGTGGTGGAGCGTGCCGGGGGCCTCGAGCTGCATCCGGCGCAGCAGGGGGTGGTTGTAATTCGTGAGTTCGAGCAGCGTGATGTCCGTCGTGTGCTTGAAGAGCGACTCAAGGATGGGAAGCAGCCCGACCACGGCGACACCGGTGAGCAGGCCCGTGACCAGCCCGGCGGCCATTTCCCTGAAGAGCGTGTCCGTTGGGGTGAGGTTTGCGATCCCCACGAGGGCCGCAAAGGCGGCTATGGTGAGGCCGCCCGCACCCGCGGCATAGACCACCCGGCTGCGCCGGCGGGCGTCCCGGCAGAAGAAAATGGCGACCATCGACGCGAGGAAGGTGAGCACCAGGAGATCAAGCCGGTTTCCGTAGATGACACCGGTGAAGATGGAGATCAGCAGGGCCATGAAGATCCCGGAACCCGCGTCGATGAGGATGGCCACGATGAGCGGGGCAAGGGCGGTCGGCGCCACGTAGGGAAGCGTCGAGGCGAGGGAGCTGTCGCTCATGAAGAATTCGGCGCCGCCGAGCGAGTAGATCATCCGAACAAGGGCGAGGTTGCCGATGACCACAAGGGCCAGGAGCCCGAGGCGGAGGTTGCTCCTCAGGGTTTCGGGGTCCTCCAGGCGGATATAGAGCAGGGAGGCGAGGACCATGGCCAGGACGAGGAGAACGTGGCCGAAGAGCATGAGTCCCTCGTTGTGCTCGGCATTCCCGTGGACCCTCAGGTATTCCTGCAGCGCCCGGAATGCCTCGTATTGCTCCGGGGTCACCCGTTCGCCGGCCTCGATGATCACCTGCCCCCGTTCCATATTCACCGTGGACTGCCTCATCCCCCGGACGGCCTCGGCGACCCGGGCCCGGGTCGCCGCCTCGTCGAACACCAGGTTCGGCGTGACGCCGTCCCTGAAAAGGCGGAAGAGGGCCTGCGCAGCCTGCCTGGGCACGCCGTCCGCCGCGAGGCTTACGCGCAGGAAGGTGAGGGCGTCCTCCATGGACTGGACGGACCTCTGGGCGACCTCGCCGGTGGAAGGCCGGGCGATCTGGTAGACCACCACGCCGCTGGCGTCATTCCCTGCGAGCGACGCGTCGTGCACGCCCTCGCTGTAGATCTCCCGAAGCGCGTCGAGGCCGTTCTCGAAGACCGCGGCGCGGGTCGGCGCGTCCCCGATGCTGAGAAAGGCGGCGAGATCGCCGCCCGTGACGTGATAGGGGCGGCCAAGGTTGAACTCGTCGGCAAGCGAGGCCAGACCCGGATCCAGGCCCGTGCTTCCCGGAGTCCCCCCCCGTCGGCTGCCCTCATAGGCATCGAGCTTGGCCAGGAGATCGTGCACGGCGGACTGGAAATCGAGAAGGGGCCGGAAGTTGAGGCCGTAGACGGGGGGGACCCGTTTGACCAGCTGATCGCGGGCGGCGAGGGTTCTCGTCTCGCTCACGTACGGGAAGGAGGCGCCGGCGACAACCCTGACGGTCGCAACCTGCCCCGGCAGGACGGGAAGGTTTATCGTGCTGATCCCGGCGGAACTGATGATGACGATGGCCACGACCGTCACCAGAAAGATGAAAACACCCACAAGGCGGTTCTGGTCGAGGAAGCCGCGAACCAGGGATCCGGCGCGCGAGGAACGCGACGGAGTGCCGCCGCCGAGCAGGAGCCGGAGCCTGTGCCGGACCGGGGTCATGGGCACTTTGCCCCGGCGGAATTCCGGTGGCGCTCATAGGCGTCGATGATGCACTGCACCAGCCGGTGGCGCACCACGTCGGCTCCCGAAAAGTAATGGAAATCAATCCCGGGGATGTCCCTGAGGATGCCGGCGACTTCGACAAGCCCCGAGGCCTTCGAGCGCGGCAGGTCGATCTGGGTGACGTCGCCGGTCACCACCATGCGCGAGTCCTCGCCCAGGCGCGTGAGAAACATCATCATCTGCTCCGAGGTGGCGTTCTGGGCCTCGTCGAGCACGACAAACGCCCCTGCGAGCGTCCGGCCCCGCATGTAGGCGAGCGGCGCGATCTCGATGACCCCCTTCTCCGTGAGCCTGACGACATCCTCGGGATCGAGCAGATCGTGCAGGGCGTCGTAAAGAGGGCGAAGGTACGGGAGTATCTTTTCCCGGAGGTCCCCGGGGAGGAAGCCGAGGGCCTCCCCGGCCTCGACAGCCGGGCGGGTGAGGATGATCCGCTGAACCTGGCCCCGCAGGAGTGACGAGACAGCCGCCGCCATGGCGAGGTAGGTCTTGCCGGTCCCCGCCGGACCGATGCCAAACACGATGGGGTGCTTGAGCATCGACTGCAGGTAGAGTTTCTGGCCGAGCGTCTTTGGAACAACGCTCTTCCTGTTCGTTTGGATGACGAGGGGTTCGTCGAGGATGGTTCTGAGGCGGCCGCCTTCGCCCCGGGCGAATGAATCGGCAAGGCGTGCAAAATCGTGGGTGCGGATGGACATGCCCTGGCCTCGGGCCGCCTGCAGAAAGCCAAAGAACTCCTCGGCCACCGCAAGGGGTTCGGAGGGGGCCTCGATCTTGAGCCATCCCTCCCGGGTGACGAGCTTGACGCCCAGAACCCGCTCTGCGTGCTCAAGATTCTCCTCGCGGTCGCCATAGAGCTGGCTCAGGTGCCGGGGGCTTGGAAAGTGAAGGGTTTTTGAAGGCACGTGTGGTCAGCTCCTGCTCCTGTTCAATTTTGCCGACTTCCGGGCCTTGCCGGCCAGGACGGTGGCCGCCGCGGCAAGCCGCTTCCAAGTGTCGTCCAGGGCCTGGGGCAGAACCCGGGCCTGTCCTATGACGGGCATGAAGTTCGTGTCCCCGCTCCACCGCGGGACAATGTGGGCGTGCAGATGGGGGATGCTGCCCCCGGCGGCTTTGCCCAGGTTGAAACCTATGTTGAAGCCATCGGGCTTCAGCGCGGTGGCCAGCAGGCGTTTGCCGAGCGCGATCTCCTCCATCAGATCGGCCCTTCCGTCCGGGGAGAGGCGGTCCAGGTCGGTGACATTGCGGAACGGAACCGCAAGGAGGTGCCCCGGATTGTAGGGATAGCGGTTCAAGACGAGGTAGGAAAGGCGGCTCCTGTGGACGATCAGGGCGGCGCGGTCGTCCCCAAGGGCGGGCAGTTCCGTGAATGGGTGGCGCATCGCGGCGGGGAAGCGCGGCGCTTCGATATATTCCATCCGCCAATAGGCGTGGAGCTGCTGAATCTTCAATGACCTATGAGGAGAACACCGATGACAGCCAAAGTCAAAGCCAGTATGTAACATAATCACTAGTAATTAATTAGATACTATTAATCTCCGCCAATAGATGGTGTGAATGGGGATCGGATGGTAGGGCGAGGCTTCCCCGCCGAGCCGCTCTGACAGCCGGCTCACCGGGACGGTTCGCCCTGCCAAAGTCCTCGCCCCTATTTTCTCCTTGCCGACCCTGAACCTGTCCCTGCGGAATATACCCGATGGAAACCACCTCTCCCCGACGCCGCGTGGTGCTTACCGGCATCGGAGCCGTAACCCCTGTGGGAAACACGGCAAAGGAAACCTGGGCGTCGCTGATCGCGGGCCGCAGCGGCATCGGCAGGATCACCCATTTTGACGCGACAGGGTGCGCGGCGCAGATCGCCGGCGAGGTGAGGAATTTCGACCCGAGGACCCCCTTGGCGGCGCCGGTTTATCCCCGCGGGCCCTCGGAACCTCCCGTGCTTGCCGCGGTCTCGCCCAAGGAATTCAAGAAATTCGGACGCTATGCCCACCTTGGGCTGGCGGCCGGGCTGGAAGCCTACGTCGACTCCGGCCTCGATGCGCATCGGGAGTCGGTCGCCTCGGAGAGGGTTGGGGCCAACCTTGGCGTCGGACTGGGCGGCCTTCCCGAAATCGTGGCCATGCACGAGACGTGGAGGGAGGGGGGATTCCGCAAGATATCGCCGTTTTTCATCCTCCAGACGGCGCCAAACATCCTCGCCGGGCAACTTGCGATTCTCCTGAACCTCCGGGGACCCAACATGAGCGTGGCCTCGGCCTGTGCGACCAGCGGGCATGCGCTGGGCGAATCGTTGCGTGCGATACAGCGGGGCGACGCCGACGTGATGCTGGCGGGAGGCGCCGAGGCCGTGGTTTCGGCCCTGAGCGTGGGGGCCTTCGCCCAGATGAGGGCACTCTCCACCCGAAACGACCAGCCGGAACACGCGTCCCGCCCCTTTGACTCGGACCGGGACGGTTTTGTGATAGGGGAGGGAGCCGTTGTCTTCGTGCTTGAGGAGCGCGAGCTGGCCCTGCGGCGGGGGGCGCGCATCTACGCGGAACTTCTCGGCTATGGAGCGACGGCGGACGCCTTCCACCTTTCCGGCCTTGCGCCGGAGGCCGAGGGCTCCAGGCGGGCCATGAAATTGGCGCTGTCGGATTCGGGGGTTTCCCCCGGGGCGGTCGGCTATGTGTCGGCCCACGCGACATCGACGCCGGGTGGCGACGGCGAGGAGGCCGCGGCGATCAGCTCCGTATTCCAGGAGGCGCGCGGGAACCTCCATGTAAGCGCAGTCAAATCGATGACCGGCCACCTCCTCGGGGCGTCGGGGGCGCTCGGCGTCCTTGCGGCGACGCTCGCCGTCCACCACGGCGTGATTCCGCCGACCGCAAATCTCGAGAACCTGGACCCGGCCTGCGCCGCCCTGGGGCTTGATTTCACACCCCTGGCCGCGGTCCGCAAGAAGGTGGAATTCGCCCTTGCGAACAGCTACGGCTTCGGGGGTACGAACGCGTCCCTTCTGGTCGGGGCGCCGGGCTATCTCGGGGCGACGGTCACCTGAAAGGCCTTTTCGGGAGAGAGATAGGCCCTGGCGAGCCCATCCACATCGCCCTTTGTCATCGCCGGGTAGTCGCTCGAGATCGTCCGGGCCCAGTCGAGGCGCTGGGGGTATTCCTGGCAGTCGGCGAGCACGGCGCCAAGCCAGTAGGAATTTGTCCTGACCGCCTCCCGCACCGAGGTGAGCAGGGGCCTCTTGGCACGCTCGAGTTCGTCGGGGGTGACGCCGTTGCGCTGCAGGTCGCCGGCGATCTTCAGGATGGCATCCGATATTTCCCGGGCGCGCGCCGGGGCAACGATGACGTCGGCCACCATCACGCCATAGTTCCTGAACGTTTCGCTGGGCGCGCTTGCCGCGGCGGGGTCGTAGGCCCCGCCGAGCTGCTCACGGATCTTCACGCGGAGCCGGTCTGAAAACACCTCCGCAAGGAGGCTTAGGCGGCGGCGGCGCTTGATATCCATGCCGTCCGACGTGGGCCAGTAGAGCACCACCGCGGACTTGGGTAGTTCGGACTGCACGGTAAAGGTGCGCACGAACGGCGTGGCCGGGAAGCCGACCCTGCGCTCCGCCAGGTAAGGCGGCTTGGGCGCCCTCCCGGGAAGCGCGCCGAAGGTGGCGGCCAGCGCCTTCAGCACGGCATCGATGTCGAGGTCCCCGACGATCCCGATCTCAATGGGGCCGTTCGCGAGCTGGGGGCCCAGCCATGCCTTCTCATCGAGCTGGGTCCGAGAGATCACCACGCTCCTGACGGGAAGGCCGAAACGGGTGTCGCCCGAGGCGAGGAGCGTGGGCACGACGCTTTGAAGCGGGCCCTCGATCGTGTGGTCGAGGTTGTTGTAGTATTCGTCGATGTTCTTGAGCGCCAGCCGCTGCGCCTCGGGCCTGTAGCCCGGGTCGGTCAGGTAGGCGGCCAGCAGCTGGAGCTGGAGAAGCAGGTCGTCCCGGTTGGTGGCGCCGGAGAATTCCAGGGCGTCCTCGCCAACCTGGAAATCCAATCCCACGGTCCGGCCCGCGAGGATCCGCTGCAGGTCGTCAAAGCTGTGCCGGCCGAGTCCACCGGCCCTGAAGCTCAGGTCGGTGAAGAATCCCAGGCCGGGTTTGTCCCTGGGGGCGATGAGGGTGCCTGCGCCCACCCGCAGGTTCACGTGGATGCGGTTTGCCTCAAAATCGGTCCTTTTTACGTTCACGCGCACACCGTTTGCGAACACGGCCTCGGTCAGGTCGAGGTCGTCCACGTGCCTTCGCCCGACGATCCGACCCGCCGGGCCGAAATCGGTGTACGCGAACTTCTCCCGGGCCATGGTGGCCGGCGGCTGCACGGGCGTCTCCCTGGACTTCCGGTAGGCCGCATTGATTGCGGCGGCCGCGTCTCCAGTGATCCTGGCGTTGCCGAGGACCATCAGGTACCGCCCGGGCGCCCCAAAGGCCACGCGGAGGGCGTTGGTGCATTCGGCGGGGCCGACCCTGGCGAGGGCGGGCAGGTAGAGTTTCAAGTCATCGGCCGGGGACGTGAAGACGTTCCTCTCGACAAGGCTCTGCACAATGTCGTTGGCGAGGTGCTCGGAACGGCGGGTGGGGGCGGTTTCGGCCGCCTGGCGAACCTCGTTTTGGAAATTGGCGACGGCCTCTTGGAGCTCGGCCGGGGTGAAGCCGAACTCGAGGGCCCGGCGAAGCTCCTGTTCGGCGACGCCCATGGCGGCCTGCCACTGACCGGGGGCGCAGGTCAGGTCTATTCCGGCGTCGCGGTAGAAGTTGAAGCTCTCAGCTATGCTGACGCTCCCCCGGATGAAGGGCGCGCCGTCCTTCTTGGAGAGTATTTCCAGGCGGCGATTGAGCATTGCCACCGCGAGGTCGCGGGCGAGGTGCACGAGCCGGATGGAGGAGGTGTCGGGCTGATACCGGTACGGCGCCACAACATCGATCGTGACATCGGTCGAAGGGGCCTCGGGCTCCGCGTGGTACGAGGCCTGGAGGCCGAGCGCCAACGCCACGTGGCCCAGGTTCGGCTCGGGGGGCGCCGGGGCCCTGTCTGCGATGCCCGAGAAGGCTGCCGCGATCTGGCTCCCCACGGCAGCCGGATCGACGTTGCCGACTACAATGACCACCATGCGCTCTGGCCGATACCAGGTGTTGTAAAGGTCGACAAACCGGTCCCGCCCGGCCTGTTCGATCACCGGTTGCAGCCCGATCGGCTCGCGCAGCGGGAACAGCGACCCGGCGAGCTCGAAGTCGAAGGCGGCCACGAATTCCCGGTAGTCAATGGAATCCCGGGTGCGCTTCTCGCTCAGGATGATCGGCCTCTCCTTGGCGATCATCTCCGGGCGGAGCAGGAGCCCCCCGGCAAAATCGGCAAAGACCTGGAGGCCTTCGGCAATCGTCGCCGGCTGGGTGTTCGGGAGCTCTATCTGGTAGGCCGTGTGGTCCCAGCTGGTGTAGGCGTTGGTGTCACCCCCGAAGCTCATTCCCAGGCGCTGGAAATACTCGACCAGCGTACCCGGCGGATAATGGGTGCTTCCGTTGAACGCCATGTGCTCCAGGAAATGCGCCAGGCCGCGCTGGTTGGCGGCCTCCTCAAGGGAACCGGAAAGAACGAGGAGGCGCAGCGAAGCGCGGTTTTTGGGCTCCCGATTGGGCAGGATCACGTAGCGGATACCGTTGGGGAGCGCCCCGAAGTGGGCGGCGGGATCGGCGGGCAGGTCGCTCGCTGCCTGGGGAAACGGCGTTGCGGCGGCCAGGCGCAGGGCGAAGAACAGGGCGAAAAGCAGGGGCAATCTCTTCATCGGGCGGCCATTGCGCGGAAATTGGGGCGCGAGGGCAAAAAGAATCTGAACAAAAACTTTGCCCCCGCGGGGCGAATTTGCGGCCATGGCCCATCCTCACCATGGACGACCACGATCAGGGGGATCTTTTTGGGGGGCCTCCTCCCGGCCCTTCGCCTTCGGGCGAGCCCCTGCCGGCGGTTCCCGGAGGCGCCTCCGCGCACAGGCCGCTCGCCGCAAGGATGCGTCCGCGGAGCCTGGCGGAGGTGGTGGGCCAGGAGCACATCCTCAAGCCCGGCGGCCTCCTTCCGCGGCTCGTGGCCCAAAACCGCTTTGGGTCGCTTGTGTTCTACGGTCCGCCGGGATCCGGCAAGACGAGTATCGCGGAGGCCATAGCGCACGAGACCCGCAGCCGGTTTGTCCGTGTAAACGCGGTCATGTCCAATGTCGCGGAACTGAGGGATGTGCTCGCCGCAGCCCGACGGCGGCCCGAGGCCGGAACGCTGCTTTTCATCGACGAGCTCCACCGGTTCAACAAATCCCAGCAGGACCTTCTTCTCCCGGATGTCGAGGAGGGCAGCGTGCGGCTGATAGGCGCCACAACCCACAATCCCGGGTTTTACATCATCCCTCCGCTGCTTTCCCGGAGCCACCTTTTCCGCCTGGAACCGCTCGCGCCGGAGGCGATCGCGGGCGTGCTGGGCCGGGCACTTGCCGACCCCGAAAGGGGCCTGGGGCTCAGGAAGGCGAGTGCCCCGGCGGCGCTGCTCGCCGATCTCGCCGTGCTCTGTGACGGGGACCTGCGCCGCGCGCTGAACGCCCTGGAGGTGATCGTCATGGGCCTGCCCGAGGGCGCGGCCGTGACCGCTGCGGAGATCGAGGTCTTTGCGCGCGAGCGGAGGATACGCTACGACGCCGACGAGGACGAGCACTACGACACCATTTCCGCGTTCATCAAGAGTTGCCGGGGCGGCGATCCAGACGCGGCCATGTACTGGCTGGCAAAGATGCTGGCGGGGGGCGAGGACCCGCGCTTCATCGCAAGGCGCCTCGTGATCCTGGCAAGCGAGGACGTCGGACTCGCCGATCCCCAGGCCCTTCCGCTGGCGGTGGCGGCCCACCAGGCGGTCGACCTCATCGGCCTGCCCGAGGCCGAGCTCACGCTGGCGCACGCCACTCTCTATATCGCCACCGCGCCCAAGAGCAATTCCGCGACCCTCGCCCTGGGGGTGGCCGCGCGGGCGCTCAGGGAGCAGCCCGTTCAGGCCGTGCCTCTGCCGCTCCGCGACAAGGGCGGCCAGGCCAGCAAGCGGATGGGACACGGCCGGGGCTACTCCTACGCCCACGATTTTCCCGAAGCCATATCAGGCCAGCGGTACCTCGACCGGCCCCTGGCGATCTACTCGCCCAGGACCGCCGGGGCGGAGGGGGAGATCGCAGCGCGCCTGGCCCGCTGGAAAAAGCTGCGGGACGGGCTGGCATCCCCTCCCGGCAGAGATTAATTGCAATGAACGGTCCGGGATAGGAGATTGATCCTTCGCCATCATGCCGTCCTCCGCATCGCCAACCTTTGACTCCATCGAGTCAGCCGTTGCGGACATTGCCGCCGGCCGGCTGGTCATCGTGACGGACGATGAAAACCGGGAGAACGAGGGGGACCTGATCATGGCCGCCGAGAAGGCGACGCCGCAGACGGTGAACATGATGATCCGCTACTGCAGCGGCATCGTCTGCGTGCCGACGGTCGAGCACCAGCTGCGCAGGCTGGGCCTTGGGCCCATGGTCGCCGCCAACCGGGAGATCCACCGCACGGATTTTGCCGTGAGCGTGGATGCCGCCGAGGGGATCACCACGGGAATCAGCGCCTATGACCGGGCCCAGACGATCAGGCTGCTCGGCGACCCTGAGTCGAGGCCGGAGCAGCTCGTCCAGCCCGGCCACGTTTTCCCTTTGCGGGCGCGCCCGGGCGGCGTGCTCGAGCGCGCCGGCCATACGGAGGCGGCCGTCGACCTGGCAATCCTCGCCGGCCTGTCGCCGAGCGGCGTCCTTTGCGAGCTGGTCAACGACGACGGCTCCGTCTCCCGCCTTCCCGAGATCCTGGAGTTCAGGGCCCGGTTCGGTCTCAGGCTGATCTCCATTGCGCAGCTGATCGAGTACCGCGCCCGGCGCGACCACCTTGTGGAGCGCGTCTGCTCGGAGCCCTTCTCCTCCGAGTACGGTGAGTTCACGCTGCACGTCTTTCGCAGCAAGCTCGACGGCCGGCATCATCTGGCACTGTCGATCGGCACGCTGGGTCCGGAGCCGGTGCTCGTGAGGGTGCATGGGGAGAACCTGCTCGGCGACCTGTTTCGCATGCGGACGGCGGACAGCCACAGGACGCTGGAGGCCTCGCTCGAGGCCGTCGCCAGGGCGGGTCGCGGCGTGGTCCTTTACATGCAGCACGCAAACGGCGGCACGGAGCTGGTGCGCCGCCTGAGGGCAAGGCCGGGGGACCCCCCCATGAGCATCAGGGATTACGGCATCGGCGCCCAGATTCTCGCGGAACTCGGCCTCGGCAAGATACGTCTGCTTTCCAACAGTTCGCGACGGGTCGTCGGCCTGGACGGCTACGGCCTGGAGATCGTCGAACAGGTGTCTGTCTGAAAAAAAATGAGCCTTGCCCCCCCCAAGTCCGTTTCCGTCCCGGGACGCCGATTCAAGGTCGGAATCGCGGCGGCGCGCTACAATGGTCCCCTCGTCGAGGGGTTGCTCGCCCAGGCCACGGCGGCCCTGCGGGAGGCCGGCGTCAGGGGCGGGAACATCGAGGTGATCCGCGTGCCGGGATCAAATGAGCTCCCGGTGGCGGCCCAGAGGCTCGCCGCCAGGCGCCGGCCCGACGTGCTGATCGCCCTGGGCGTCATCGTCCGGGGCGGCACGATCCACTACGAGCTGATCTCGTCCGCCGTCGCCCATGCCCTTCAGGACGTGGCGCTGGAGCACGGCATCGCCGTGATCAACGGCGTGGTGGTCGCGGAGAACGCGGCCCAGGCGAGGGCGCGGTGCCTCGGCAGGATCAACCGCGGAGCCGAGTTTGCGCGCGCCGCCCTTGAGATGGCGGCGCTGGGGAGGGCGCCATGAGCAAAGCCCAATTTGCGCAGCGCCGCGAGGGCCGTGTTGCGGCGGTGCAGTATCTTTACGCGTGGAGCCTGAACCAGCCGTCCGACCTCGCCGAGAGCCTGCGCATGTTCTTCACGAGCAGGGATCAGCCGGAGGGGCATGACGAATTCGGCGAAGGGTTGATCAATGGAATACTGGAACACATCTCCGAGATCGACGGCACCATCCGGGAACTCGCCCAGAACTGGGAATTCGACCGGATAGCGAAGATCGACCTCGCGATCCTCAGGGTGGCCATCTTCGAGATGAAATACCGCAGGGACATCCCTCCGATCGTGTCGATCAACGAGGCCATCGATCTTTCCAAGCAGTTCTCGAACGCGGACGCGAAACGATTCATCAACGGCATCCTGGACCGGCTCAAGGACCGGCTCGGGCGCGACTCGCGAAAAGGGGAATGAAAAGCCTTTTCGGGAAGTTCAAGGGCGGCCTGGCGAAGACCGTTGCGGCGATCGCCGCCAAAACCCACGGCCTGTTCGGCGGAAGGAGGATCGATGCGGCCTCGCTCGGGGAGCTTGAGGAGGCCCTTTACTCGGCCGATTTCGGCGTCGAGACCACGGCTGAGATTCTCAGCGAGATCAGGGAGGCCTTCAGGCGGGACGGCGAACTGAAGGGCCGGCGCACCGCCGAGATCGGGGCGGCAGTTCTGAAGCGCATCCTTGCGGGAAGCGAGGGGGTGCTCGACATGGCCGCGGGTGCGGGCGGCGCGCCGGTCGTCATCGCGGTTATCGGGGTGAACGGATCGGGCAAGACAACCACCTGCGCAAAGCTGGCCTGGCGGCTCCAGCAGGAGGGGCGGACCGTGACGGTGGCGGCGGCCGACACATTCCGTGCCGCGGCGATTGAACAGCTCCAGACCTGGGGGAGGCGCCTCGGGCTGGAGGTCATCGCAAGCCATACGGGCGCCGACTCGGCGGCAGTCGCCTTTGACGCCTGGGCGGCCGCAAAGGCCCGCGGCCGGGACACCCTTATTGTCGACACGGCAGGGCGGCTGCACACGAAGGCGAATCTCATGGAGGAGCTGGCGAAGATTCGCCGCGTGCTCCAGAAGCAGGATCCGCTCGCGCCGCAGCACCGCTGGCTTGTCGTGGACGGATCGCTGGGGTCCAATTCGATCGAACAGGCGAAGGTGTTCCACCGCAGCTTTGGGCTCACCGGACTGGTGGTGACGAAGCTGGACGGGACAAGCCGGGGCGGGGCGATTGTGGGAATCTACCGCCAGCTGGGTATTCCGATCTATTTCGTCGGCCTCGGCGAGGAGGCTGAGGATCTCCAGCCGTTCTCCATCGACAACTACGTGAACGCGATATTTGGGGCGGGGGAGCCGTGACAGGTCAGCGCCCGCGGTAGGCCTCTAGGATTCCCGCAGAAACGCAGTCGGCATATTCCCGGTAGATGCTTTCCCTCACGGCGCCGGCGACCATGCGGCGGCCGGCGTAGTCGCCCGCGAGAAGGCGCTCGAGCGTTTCGCGTTGGTTCATGAAATAGGGCTCGCTCACAACCACCGGGCCGTCGTGCTCCCGGTTGAACGCCAGGTTCCGCGCGACCACGTAGGGATTCCCAGGCGCGATCAGGCGGGTGGTGGCCGAGTTTCCGTAGAGCACGGGGGGAAAGCCGGTGGCCGATTGGAAGCGCCGTGAAATCGCCACCGCCACCCGGACCTCCGTCGGGATCACATTCTCCAGGAGCTTGGTGAGGAGGCGGAACCTCTGCTCCGGCTCGGAAAGCTCGGACGGCAGATAGGCGCCGTTGATGAAGAATATATTCCGGTTTATCGGAGTGAGCCGGCCCTCGGTGCTCTCCGCAGTGGCGTTGTGCTGGAGGACGATCGTGATGTCGGGCTGGAAGCGGCGGCGCAAAAGGTCCGCCCGCGCCCGCGTCTCAAGGGCCTTTGTCAGCAGAATTTCGGCCGCAATCTCGAGGCGGTCCGAACCCGGGGGGGCGGCCTGGATGCGGTGCCGGAAGGCATCCTGGAACAAGGTGGGGCGCTCACCCAGGAGAATTCCGGTTTCCGCGAGGACATCGCTGGGCCGGAGGGCGACGACCGGCTCCGCGCGATCGCGGACAAGAAAGACCCGCGCCCCCAGCCCGGCGAGCCTGTCGCGCAGGAGTTTGGCGACGACCAGGTTCAAGTCGCCCTCATTGATGAGGCCGTAGCCCCGGAATTCCACGGAACGGTCCTCCATCCTGGCCCAGCGGCCGCCGATGTCCGCCGGCTCGATGGCGACCCGGAGCCCCTGCAGGGGCTGGGCGCCCACGGCCACCGCGAAGGCCGACGGAGCCCGGTAGGCGACCGGCGGGGGGCGGGGGGGCGAGCCCGGCGGGGCGAAGCGGATCTCCGCCAGAGGCGGCTCCCGGCGCCCGGCACCGCCGAAGATCGAAACTCCGCCGGACGTTATCCGCATATAGGGGCGAAGTCCGTGGCCGGGGTCGTAGATCGTGTCCAACCGGCTCTCGAAGTCGGCCAGGGTCAGGGTGCCGTCGAAGCGCGACAGCGAGTGCCACTCCGCGGCGGAAGGGTCGCGGAGAAGCTCCCTGATGACGGCGGACGGGGAGGGGGCCTCGGCGGCGCGCAGCCCGGGAGCGAAGGCGCCAACGAGCGCCAGGAGGCTGGCTGCGGCGGGTCTCATCGCCTGCTCACGATGTCGGGGCCAGGGTCCCCGCGACAGGCAGCCGATACGCCTTGAGCGCCGGAACCACGCCGCCGAGCGAACAGAGGACGATCATCGCGACCGGCGCCATCCAGAGGATGGGATGCCACGCGGCGAGGGGAAGCACCACGCCCGTCTCGCCTCGTATCACCGACGCCACGACGGCGAACAGGCCGGCATAGACCCCGAACCCCGCGGCGGATCCGAGCGCCCCGATGCAGGCGGCCTCGGCGAGTACCGCGCCGAACACCGTTCGCCTGCGGGCCCCGAGCGCCCTGAGGATTGCCAGGTCCCTCTGCCGCGCGCTCATCGAGGCGTAGATTCCCGCGAGGACACTGGCGGCCGCGACGAGCGCGACAAGGTACGCCACCAGCGCAAGCACCCGGTCGAACCAGTCAATCTTGGAAAAGAAGTCGGCGATGATCGACCCGACAGGGTACGCAAAGGTGAGTCGGTCGCCCTGCCTGTTGTACAGGATATCGAGCATGAATCCGGCCGACGGCGCCCTCAATTGGATGAGCACCGCGCTGACATCGTGCGCGAGCCGGGGATCGTGCCCCGACATCGTCTGGAGCCCCTCAAGGGGTATCCAGATCACGCGGTCGGCGGGCGTATTCGACGGCCGGAGGATTCCGGTGACGGTGTAGACGTCGGCGTGCCGCTCGGCGGGATTGAAGGCGAGGCCGTGAAAGGGATGAAATGTGTCACCGACCTTGAGCCTCATCCGCCGGGCCACGAAGTTTCCCACCACAGCCTCCTTCCGGTCCGGGCCGAAGAGGCGGCCGCCGGGCTCCAGATCGTAGCGGCGGCCGGGGGCATATTCGATCGCGGTGAACATCTCCGGCACGGTGCCGACGATGCGCCATCCGTAGTAGTTGTCCCCCACCGCGATGGGGATGGCCGTCTTCACGGCGGGATGGCGCTTGATCATCAGGTAGTCGCTTTCGGGAATGTTTCCGGGCGAGGACTCCAGATGAAAGATGGAGTTTAGCACCAGCTGCAGCTTGGAACCGCGTGCACCGAGCACGGCATCGAAGGTGGTCGTCGTGTTGACGAAGGAATCCTGGGCCTCGTCCCTGACGGCCCAGACCGTCATGAGCAGCCCGGAGGCCAGGGCGATGCTGGCCATGGCCACCAACGAGGGCAGGGCGTGCTGGCGGAGGCTTCGGTAGAGGATCAGGGGAAGTGTCATGGCGCAGACCGGTTGAGGTCCGTAAAATCCTGCACGGCGCCGAATTCCCCGAGCACCCTGTCGTCGTGGCTCACGATGAGGAGGGCGGCCGCCGCCTCGAGGCAAACCTCGCGGATAAGCGCCAGCGCCTCCCCGGCGTTTCTCCGGTCGAGGTTCCCGGTCGGTTCGTCGGCCAGAACCAGCTTGGGACGCTTTGCGAGGGCCCGGGCGACGGCAACCCGCTGCTGCTGGCCGGTCGAGAGCTGCCTTGGAAAATGGTCCAGCCTGTGCGCGAGTCCCACCCGCCCGAGCAGCAACCGCGCATACACCCGGTCGGGCCCTCGGGGCCCGAAGCTCATCCCAAGCACGACGTTCTCGAGGACGGTGTAGCCCTGAAGAAGATTGAACGACTGAAAGATGACGCCGATCTTCTCGGCCCGCACCCTGTCCCGCCGGGCCTCCGGCAGCGCGACGATGTCCCCGCCGGCGACGACGATCCGCCCGGAGTCGGCGGCCAGCAGGCCGGCGATCAGGTGCAGGAAGGTCGTCTTGCCCGAGCCGCTTTCCCCCCGGAGGGCCCGCTGTTCGCCCGCACCCAGGGCAAAGTGAGGCACATCGAGCGCGAATCCCGTCCCATCCGAGGAGGGGTAGGTCTTCCTTAGATTCTCGATCGTGAGCATCGGTCCGGATAGATCACCGGGTGTTCGAAAGTAAGCAACACCCTGTTGGGCGGGTTTCAACCCGGGCATCCCAGCGCGTAGACGAAGCCCCTATCCGAGCCGATGGCGAGCCGCCGGTCGTCGGGCGACCACGCGATCCTGGTTGCAGCGGACGGCAGGCTGATCGTCGCCCTGAGCGGGCGCGGCCGCTCTGGGCTCCAAAGCCGCACCGATCCGTCGCGGGAAGCCGTGGCGATCAGGCCGTGTCGCCCCTGGAATGCCACTGCGGTCACCGGGGCCTCATGGGCCAGCATGGCGGGCTCCCTTCCCGCGGGGCCGTCCCCGGTGCAGTCCCAGACGGAGACCTCAACGCCGCCGCTGGTGGCGAGCCAGCGGCTCGCATGGTCGAAGGACAGGTGCCTCACCTTGCCCTCAAAGCCGCTCATCTGCAGTTCCTCGTCGCGGTCCGGCACCCAAAGGTGGACGCTTGGATCCTGGTTTCCCGAGACAAGCCATTTTCCGTCGGGCGACCACGCCAGTGCCTGGATGCCGTTCCCATACGGAAACTCCTTCGCGACAGAAAAATCTCCCGAATTGAACAGTCGAACCCCACCAAAAAAGGCCGCGGCCACGCATCCCGGGGCTCCGTCCCCCGCACCCCCCGGGCGCCACGCGAGCGCAGAAACGGACTTTGGCGCCTCCCAGGGCGTGAACCGGGTCGAGCCGTCGGGATTGAGAAGCGCGAACCTCCTGCCGCAGGCGGCTGCCGGACCAGGGGCGCCCCAGGCCAGTTGCTCGACCCAACCGGCGCCCAACTCGGCCGTCGCCGTGTGCTGGCCCGCACCCGCATCCCAGAACTTCACCGCGCCATCCTGGCCGCCGGAGGCAAACAGGGACTGGCGGATGCCCGTGGAGCCGGACCCGCCGGCGGGGCCCCAGGCGAGGACATTGGTGCCGCCCTCATGCCCCGGCAGGTCGTGCGCCCTCGCCCCATCGGCCGAGGACACCAGCGCGATCGGGCCCGAGGCTGAGGCCGCGGCGAGCAGCGCCCCATCGGGCGACCATGCGAGATCGATGACATAGTCGTCGATCTGGGCGACCCAGAGCTTGGTCAGTTCCATGGTGCCGTCGTCCGGGTTAATCCGTCAGACAGGCCTTGAAGGCCGCCGTGAGACCGGCCCGGTCGAGGTTCCTGCCGATGAACACAAGGGTGTTCATTCTCTTCTCGGAGCCCCAGGGGCGGTCGAATTTTGCGTCGAAAAGCATGTGGACGCCCTGGAACACGAGGCGCTTGTCGGTGCCCCGGACGCTGAGCACGCCCTTCATCCTGTAGATGTCGCCACCCCTTGTGCGGAGCAGCTCGCTTATCCAGTCGTTCAGGCGCTTGCCGTCGAGCTCACCCTCCTGCCGAATGCCCACCGATCCGACTTCGTCGTCGTGCCCGTGCGCGGCGTGGTAGTCCTTCTGCCAGCCCGGCCGCACGTTCGCTCCCGCGGCGCCGATGTGGAGGGGATGCTCGCCGCATTGCTCGAACACAAGATAGCGGCCGGCCTCCGGGATCTCGAGCATGAAGCGGCCGCAGCCCTCCCTGAGGAGAAGGCGGTAAAGGGCCGGCCCCGGCGCCGCCTTATCCCCGTCCTTAAGGCGGGTTTCCCAGCCCGAATACAGGCGTTCGGCCTCCGCCTCCGCAGCCGTGATGGCGTCGTCGGACGGCATTGCGGAGGCACCGCCCTCGGGGAGAGGGAGCACGACAAGATCCAGCTCGTCCTCATTCCCGTGGTGATGAAGGTGGGCCGCGCCCCCTTCGTCCCCATGGTCGTGGCCTTCGTGGTTCGCTTCGTCGCGGTGGCCGATTTCGAGCGGGTGGAGCCCGGCGGGAAGGGTATAGGCACCCGCCCATTCGAACGGGCGCTCCGGCTCCAGGAAACCGGGATCGATTTCGCCGGCCCTGGCAAGGTTGAAGCCCCCGACGTCCAGCACCTTCGCAAGGGGGACATCGCAGTTGCGCGTGGGAAAAAGGGCGGCCACCGGGTTGATGCCGCGGATCCTCCCCTCGAGGGATTGGATCTCGCCGGGCGAGACGAGGTCGGTCTTGTTGAGGAGGATCACGTCGGCGAAGGCGATCTGCTTCACCGACTCATCCCCCGCGTCCAGATGCGCGGGTACATGGCGGGCGTCGACCACGGTCACTATGGCGTCGAGCCGGAATGCCGTGCGCATCTCGTCGTCGGTGAAAAATGTCTGCGCGACCGGAGCCGGGTTCGCCAGGCCCGTCGTCTCGATCAGGACGCCGTCGAGGCGGTCCTTGCGCTTGAGCAGGCGGCCGAGAATGCGGATGAGGTCGCCCCGCACCGAACAGCAGATGCAGCCGTTGTTCATCTCGAACAGCTCCTCCTCCCCGCTGATCACAAGCTGGTTGTCCACGCCCACCTCGCCGAACTCGTTCTCGATGACGGCCAGCTTCCGTCCGTGGCTCTCGGTGAGGATGCGGTTCAGCAGCGTGGTCTTTCCGGCGCCGAGAAAGCCGGTGAGTACGGTGACTGGGATGGGTTCGGGCATGGGGGCTTATATCATTGTGTGAGAGCGCCGACAATGGCGCGGACATTGTGGCGGAACATGCCGTCGTAGGTGGCACCGTCGCCATCGGGCGAAAGCCCGTCGCCGTAGAGCATTCCTCCGAGCGCGGCCCCGGACTCCCCGGCGAGGGTTCTGGCCAGGCCGGAATTCTCGGAGCTTTCCACAAAGATCGCCCGGATGTGCTCGTCCCTGATGTGGTCGGAGAGGCGGGCAAGTTCGCGGGCGTCCGGCTCTGCGTCCGGGCTCAGGCCGCTGATGGGATGGACGACAAATCCATAGTCCCGGGCAAACCAGCCGAAGGCGTCATGATTGGTCACCAGGACCCTCCTCTCGGGCGGGATCGCCGAGACCTGGGCGCGGGACCACTCGTCGAGGGAGGCCAGGCCCAGGGCCACGGCGGCGGCCCGGGCGGAAAAGTCGCGGGCGGAGGAGGGGCGGAGCGCGGAGAACTCCGCGGCTATCGCCCGGGTGACGCGCGCGGTCGCCGACGGGCTGTTCCACCAGTGGGGGTCCGGCTCCCTGCGTCCACGCTCCTCGATGTACAGGGGGGCGCCGCCGAGTGCCGAGCCCGCCTCGAAGATCCTCGCGTGGGTTCCGGAATTGGCGGCCAGCCCGTTCAGGTAGGACTCCACCCCGAGGCCCGAGGCAAGGATCAGGTCTGCATCGATGATCTTTCTGAGATCGGCGGGCGCCGGCTCGAAGGTGTGCGGATCGACGCCGGGGCGGAGGAGGCCGGTCACGGAAACCGCCGGTCCGCCGACCCTTGTCGCCAGCTCCGTGAGCACGGTGGACAGCGTGACGACCCGCAGGAGCCCCGGCCCGGGGCTCCGAGGGCCGGCATCCCCGGGGAGGTCGACGGCAATATCCCGGAACCACGTCCCGCCGATTTCGATCGGTCCAAGGACGACGTGGAGGGGCGCCACCTTTGCCAGCCATCCCGCGCGGGCCTCAAAGCATGAAGTGTGGCCGGCTGTCTCGCCGGTCGCGGGATTTGCCACAGCGTCGAATTCCAACGGAAGGATCCGACCGCCGAGCGCCGCGGTCGCCAGGAAGGAGCGTGCGGGGATCCGGATGAACTCCTCCATCTCGCCGTCCAGGACGTAGGCGTAGATCCCGCCCTCCCCGGGATCGGGGACGAACTCAAGGGTGTAATCCTCGCCCAGGGAGACCGCCACCCCCCCGTGGGGCGGCTGGTCCCTGTGCATGCCCACGCCTCCCGCCGGCGGCGTCTTCGAGCAGCCGGCGACGCCGAGAAGCATGAGGAGGGCTAGGCAGCGCAGGCGTACGGGTGGCATGGGTTAAACACTATCAATGTCGTCAAGCGGGTGACCCAGGGGCGGGCCGCCTGGTGCCCTCAGCGGATCGTCCTGAGCATCACCCCGTCGACCGCCCGGTCCTGGGCGATGATGTCGGTGGCGATGATGAGCTTGTCGCCTGTCTCGACCCTCGAAAGACGCTTGAGCTGGGTGATGGCGTTCTCGATCGTCGTGTCCGGCTCCGAGGAGAAGGCCATGAGGAAGGGTTCAACCCCCCTCAGGATCCTCATCTGTCGGAAGAGCTCTGGAAACGGCGTGAACGCAAGGATCGGCGAGTGCACGGGCCGAAGCGCGGCGAGGCCGTGCGCCATGAAGCCGTGGCGCGTGAAGGTGAGGAGCTTCGAGCGCGGAAGCTGGTTGGCGAGAACCACGGCGGCGTGAAGGACCTTCATCCGCTCGGACGTGAAGACCGAGGGCGGCACGCGGTCGGACCGGTCCTCGGCCTCGATGCGCCGGGCGATCTTGTCGAGCATCTCCAGGCATTCGAAGGGATATTTGCCAACGGTCGTTTCGCCGGAGAGCATCACGCAGTCGGCCTGCTCGTACACGGCGTTGGCCACGTCGGTGATTTCGGCCCGGGTGGGCACGGACTGGGAGATCATCGACTCGAGCATGTGGGTGGCGATGATCACCGGCTTGCCCTGCGAAATGCAGGAATTCACCGCCATGCGCTGGATCACCGGAAGCTCCTCAAACTCGCATTCGATCCCGAGGTCGCCCCTTGCCACCATCAGCCCGTCGGACGCGCTGACGATGCCGTCGAGGTTCGCCATGCCCGATTGGTCCTCCAGCTTGGCCACGATGCGTACGCCGGAACCTTTGCCCCTGAGGAACGTCCGCAACTCCTCCACATCGGCCCCCGCCCGGACAAAGGAAAGGGCGATCAGGTCGATGCCCTCCTCGAGCCCCACCAGGACGTCGCCCCGGTCCTTCTCCGTAAAAGCCGGCAGGTTCACCTTGACCCCGGGGAGGTTGATGTGGCGTTTCGACTTCAGCTCCCCGGGGACCAGCACCCGGCAGCGAATGCGGGCCGCGCGCTTCTCGAGGACCTCCAGCCTGATGAGCCCGTTGTCGACCAGCACGGTGTCGCCGACGTTGATGTCCTTCACGAGGTCCTGGTAATTGACATCGACCGAGCGGATCTCCTCGGCCGTCTCCGCGCTGGTGCCGGGCTTGACGGTGAAGTCGAATATCTCCCCGGGCTGGAGCTGGAGGGGCGCGACCAGGTCGCCCGTCCGGATCTCGGGCCCCTTGATGTCCATCATGACGGCCACGTCGCGGCCGACGCGGGCGCTGACGGCGCGGATCCTGCGGATCGTCGCGCGCGTCCAGTCGTGCGTGCCATGCGCCATGTTCAGGCGGACGACGTCGGCGCCCCCCCTTATCATCCTCTCGAGGATGGTCTCGCCCTCCGTGGCCGGCCCCAGCGTGAAGATGATCTTGGTGCTTCGGTGCGGGCGCTGGCTCGATTCTGGCATGGAAGGGATGGACTCAGGCAAAGTCGTAGAAGGCGGTGCCCTCGCCGGACCCGACAATGGCGAATTCGCAGCCGAGCACGCTTCGGGCCGGAGCGAGGGCCGCCTCGATCGCCGCCGACGAATTGCAATCGCGGGACAGGTGGGTGAGATAGATCCGCCGCCAACGAGGGCTGGCGACCTGGGTGAGGAGGTCCCGGGCGGCCTCGTTTGAAAGGTGGCCATGCCGGCCGCTTATCCGCTGCTTGGTCGCCCAGGGCCGCTTCGTGTCGGCCTGGAGGAGTCGGGGGCAGTGGTTGGCCTCTATGACGACGACATCGCATTCCCGCAGCCGCTCGTGGAGGTGGGCGGGGGCGTGGCCCAGGTCCGTCAGCCAGGCCAGGCTGCGCGGCGGCGCCGGGGAGGCGCCGGCGTCCCGGTGCGTGAACCGGAATCCCACCGGGTCATGGGCGTCGTGGGGCACCGAGAAACTCTCGACCTCCAGGTCGCGGTAGTTGAACGCCGCGCCGGTCTCGAAGATATGCCACGCGGGCGTGTGGCCGAGCCCCGCCTGCACCGCACGGGCCGTCGCCGAGTTTGCGAAAAGCGCGAGGTGGGGATGCTTCCTGAAGCCCTCGATTCCGGCGGTGTGGTCCCCGTGCTCGTGCGTGATGAAGACGGCGTCGATCCTGTCGAGGGACTCGCCCGAGTCCGCGAGCAGCCTGCCCAGCCGGCGCGCCGAGAAGCCCGCGTCGATGAGGACGCGGGACCCTTCGGTCACGAGCAGGGCGCTGTTGCCCGAGCTTCCGCTGCCAAGAATCCTGAGCCGCATCCCCATGGGGGAATTGCAATGCCTGCGGGCCGCGGTGCAACGGTAATCGCGCAGGGGGATTTGACCGGCGGGATTTTTATGGTATGAAGGCCCCTTCATGCCCAAGCGAGACACCCACCCCAGGCGCGAAACCCTTCCGGACGCAGGCGAGAGTTCGGCGGCCATCCTCGGCGCCGACGTCCCCCTCCAGCAGGTTGGCTGCTCCAACTTCCGCCTGCCGCTCCGATACCGGGGCGCGGACGGGTCCGAGACGGAGCTGGAAACGAGCGTCACGGGGACGGTCTCGCTGGAGGCCGGCCGCAAGGCGATCAATATGGGGCGGATTGTCAGGCTGTTTTATGAACGCCGTTCCGAGGCGGTTTCCCACGCCATGATCGCAAGGGTGCTCGCGGCTTACAAACGGGGCATCGGCGCGAAGGAGGCGCGGCTCAGGCTCGAGGCCTCGCATCCCATAGCCCAGCGGAGCCTGCGCAGCGGGCTGACGGGCTGGCAGTACTACCGCATGGTGCTGGAGGCCGGCATCGACGGCCGCGGGCGCCTTTCCCGGGTGATCGAATTCGATTTTGTCTACTCCTCCACGTGTCCGTCGAGCGCTGCGCTCGCCGAGCATTCGCGGCGAATCCGTGGCATTCCGGCGGCGCCGCATTCCCAGAGGTCCAAAGCCCGGATCCGGGTCCTTCTGGCGCCCGGGCGGAGCCTGTCCGCGGACGACCTCAGGAAGCTGTGCTCCGCGGCGCTTTCCACCGAGACGCAGTCGATGGTGAAGCGCGAGGACGAGCAGGCCTTCGCCGAGCTCAGCGGATCCCACCTGAAATTCGTCGAGGATGCCGCACGCCTTCTGTACCGGGGGCTGGCCGCGGACCGCCGGATCGCCGACTTCGAGGTCGCCTGCGCCCACCTGGAATCCCTGCATTCCCATGACGCGGTGAGCGCGGTGTGCAAGGGCGTTCCCGGTGGCTTCAGGGCCGACTTCAGGGATTTCTCGTCGCTCCTCTGCTGACTGGTCAGAGCAGGTCGCCCTGTCCGGAGGCGGACCGGGCCAGGCCCACCGCGGCGTAGCCCCTGGGGGTCAGCGTGCGGCCCTGGGGCGTGCGCTGCAGGTATCCCTCCTGGATCAGGAAGGGTTCGTGGACTTCCTCAAGGGTCTCAGCCTCCTCGCCGACCGCGATGGCCACCGTGCCGAGCCCGACCGGGCCCCCGTTGTAATTCTCGGCGATGACCCGCAGCACGCGCTTGTCCATCTCGTCGAGCCCGGCGGCGTCGATCTCGAGGAGTTCGAGCGCTGCGGCGGCCACGGGCCGGGTGATCCTGCCCGAGGACCGCTCCTGGGCAAAGTCGCGTATGAAGTGGATGAGATTGTTGGCGACACGCGGGGTGCCGCGGGCGCGGGCGGCGATCTCAAGGGCTCCGTCGTCGTCGATCGCCACGTTGAGCAGCCCGCAGCTCCTCCTCACGATGCCGGTGAGGGTGGGCGCGTCGTAGTAGTCGAGCCGCGTCTGCAGGGTGAATCGCGAGCGCAGCGGCGCCGTCAGAAGGCCGCTGCGGGTTGTGGCGCCTATCAGGGTGAAGCGCGGCAGGGACAGACGCACGCTGCGCGCGTTTGGCCCCTGGTCGATCATGATGTCGAGACGGAAATCCTCCATGGCGGAGTAGAGGTATTCCTCGACGGTCTGGGGAATCCGGTGGATCTCGTCGATAAAGAGTATGTCGCCCTCCTCGAGGTTTGTCAGAAGCCCGGCGAGATCGCCCGCCTTCTCGACGACGGGGCCGGAGGTGATCCGCACATTCCTGCCGAGCTCATGCCCCAGGATGAAGGCGAGCGTCGTCTTCCCCAGCCCCGGCGGGCCCGAGAGCAGGATGTGATTGAGCGCCTCGCCTCTGCGCTTCGCCGCCCCGACCATCACCTGCAGGCGTTCGACCGTCTTGGGCTGGCCGCAGAAATCCGAGAAGGCGAGGGGCCGCAGGGCGGCCTCCGCGGGAGAGACCGGGGTCGAAAGGGCGGACGCGAGGTATCCCGCCCCCTTGGCCGGGGCCTTTCCCTTCTGACCTGGTTTTTCGGATTCCATCGCAGATTTTCGGCAGCCCCTATTTCCACTCCAGGCTCGCCCCGAGGGAACGGAGATTCTCGACGAACCGGGGATGGGCCCGCTTGATGATCTCCGCGTTGCGCACGACGCTCCGCCCCGGGATCGAGGCGGCGACCATCGCGAGCGCCACGGCCGCGCGAATCACATAGGGCGAATCCACCACCGCGGGCCTCAGGGGACGGTTGCCGAAGACAATGATCCGGTGGGGATCGCTCACGACGACGTGGGCGCCGAACTTCGCGAGCTCGGGCATCCAGGAAAATCCGTTCTCATAGACTTTGTTCCAGAAATGGATTGTGCCCTCCGCCCTGGTGCTCAGGGCTATCATGACCGGAAGGAGGTCGACCGAAAAATACGGCCAGGGGGCCGCCTCGATCTTCGGCAGGAGGTTGGCGGTGTGGGACGGCTCGATGGCAAGGCGCTGGCGCGGGCCGACCACGGCCGTCCCGCCCTCATGACGGATCGAGACCCCGATCTTCCTGAACGCCCTTGTGATGAGGTCGAAATGCTGCGGAAGCGACCTCTCGACCCGAACCTCGCCGCCGGTGATCGCGCCCAGGGCGAGAAAGGTGACCACCTCGTGATAGTCGGTGCTCACGGCGACAGCGGCCCCGTGGAGCCTCGGCACGCCCGTCACCTCGAGTCGGCTTGTCCCGACGCCGGAGATGATTGCGCCCATGGCCGTGAGCGCCGCGCAGAGGTCCTGCACGTGCGGTTCGCTGGCCGCATTGATCAGGGTGGACGAGCCGGCGGCCAGCGCCGCGGCCATCAGGAAGTTCTCGGTCACGGTCACCGACATGTAATCCAGCCAATGGCGGGCGCCGCGAAACCCGCCCTCAAGGGAGATCGCGAGGGGATCGCCGTCGTGAACGGTGGCCCCGAGCGCCTTGAGGACCTCGAGATGAGGGTCGATCTCGCGGACCCCCAGCGAGCAACCCTTGGCGTTGGACGCCAGATCGATGCGCCCCATCCGCCGGAGCAATCCGGGATAGAGAAGCACCGTTGAGCGCATGTCGCGCGGGAGCTCGCCGCCCGCAAGATCCCTGGAAAAGCCAGAATGGTCGACCCGCATGGCCCCTGCGGCGCGGTCCCAATCGATCTTCGAACCCTGCGACCTGAAAAAGTCGACAAGCTTGTCCAAGTCCGTGATGTCCGGGACGTTGGTCAGCGTCACCGGCTCATCGTTCAGCAGTGTGGAACACAGGATGGGCAGCACCGAGTTCTTGTTCCCGGACGGAATGATGGTGCCGGATAGGGGTATGCCCCCGTTGACTATGAGATCGGACATTGAGGCGTCATGCCCTGTTAGAACGCAAAGCGAACAGCCGCCAGCCCAAATTCAAGCTGGCGGCTGTTCGCCGAAATTGTTGCGCAAGGTCCTCAGATGGCGCCGCCGCCCTGCCAGCCCTCGGGGCGCGAATCGCCCCGATCGCGGCCGCGGCCGCCGCGATGCCGGCGCCTGCGCTGGCCGTCCCGCTGGCCACCTCCATCGCGGTCGGACCCCCTGAAATCCTGCCTGCCTCCGCGAAAGTCCGGCTGGTCGCCCTCGCGGGGCGGTCCACCCTGGCCCTGCTGGCCTTCTCCGTGGCGGCGGCCCCTGCCGCCACGGCGGCGGCGGCGGTGGAATTGCTCGCCATCGGGCCTGAATTCGGCCTGGGCCGGCTTCTCTGCCGGCTTGCCGCCGAAGAGGCCCTTGAGCCATGAGAAGAAACCTCCGGCCTTTGCCGGGGCGGGCTGGGTGGCCGGCTCCCGGACGTGATCCCTCTGTGGGGCGGGATCCCTCGGCTCCTGACGGAAGTCACGCCGCGGTTCGCGGCCTTGGTAACCTCCCTCGGACCTCGGTTCGGCTCTCGGCTCGGCTCTCGGCTCGGACCTCGGCTCGGACCTGAATTGCGGGCGATCGCCGCGATTCTCCTCGCGCCGGGCGCGGGTCTGAAAGACTCCGGGAGCCGCGGCTCCGTCGGCGGCCGGTCCCGTATTGCCCCAGTGCACGGGAGGGCGCTTCGCGTCTGCCGGAGGCAGAATGTTGAGGACCGCCTTCTCAGGCTCGATCTCCGCAGCGACCACTGCAGCCGGCTTTGGGGTCGGCTCGGGGGCGGGCACCGCGGGCTGTGGGACCTCGGGAACGGCAAGCACCGCCCTGGGAGCCTCGGGCGCCGGTGCCGGAGCAGGGGCGGCTTCGATGGCGGGAGTGGTTTCCCCGAACGGATTCTTATATTCCCGCTGGGGGACGACGACCTCAATGGCGGTGGGTTTGTATTCGCCCGAGGGGGCGGAAGCGGCCGGAGCCGCTGTGCTGATGGCGCGTTTGCCGCGGGCAAGGCCGGAACCTCGCGTGCTGCCGAACGTTCCGAACTCTTGTGTGCTGCCGGCGGCCGCATGGGCGCCCGTGGTCTCGGCGGGCGCCGCATTGGCGGACGCGCCGGACGTTTCTGGATCTGTCATTGGTATCTTCTTCGTATTGGCGCTCATCCCAATTGGAGGGGAGCTGCCTTGGTTTTATTTGACACGCGGAGCGCGGGATTGGCGCGCTCGACGCATTGGGTAAACCAAGGACTTTGTCGCCAATCGGGGCCGGGGGCAAGCAATAAGCTCGCCGTGCTTTTAAGCTTTCCGACCGGCACCTAAAGCCTTCAGCTGTCACCCCATGGACAAATTCGAGGAAATTTTTCGGATGCAGGACGCGCTGAATCGCCGGATTGGAGTGGCCCTGCCGCCGGGAAGCGACGAGGAAAAGGCCAAATGGATCCTCAATTACACGCGCGCCATGCAGCAGGAGCTCGCCGAGCTGGTTGATTCCGTGCCTTGGAAGTGGTGGGCCAAGTACCAGAAGTTCGACGAACAGAACGCGAAGGTCGAGATCGTCGATCTTTTCCACTTCCTGGTATCCTTGGCCCAGACCATGGGATTGAGCGCCGATGACGTTTACCAGGCGTACGTTAAGAAAAACCAGGTGAACTTCCAGAGGCAGGAGACAGGGTACGTGAAGAAGGACGAAGCCGACTCAAGACACATTTGACCCCAACCCAGGGGGTTCAGCGGGTCACGACAAAGGCGGCTGTCACGTCCACAGCAACGTTTCCATCCTCGATAATGGCCGTGCGAAGCTTCAACTTTGCGCGCCCGTAACGGGAAAGTGCTTCGCGAAATTCTGCGATCGCCGCCTGGGCAGGACGTTCACAGATGGCCCGCAGGTCGCCGATCACCGGGCGGCGGTAGGCCGCCCTGCTTTCCTTGACCACGATATGCCAGGTGGGCTTTTCGCCTGACTTGGCATCCTTCATCAGGTCCCAGACCACTCCGTAACCAGCTAAGGTGGCGAGGGAAACAAGGCTTCCACCAAAGGCGGTATTGAGGGAATTCCGGTTGGGCTCCTTGGGCGCTATCAGGACGAGTTTCGAATCGTCGCTGACCTCAACGCCCACCCCCATCGCCTTGGCCAAGGGTATCATCTCATGCAGAAATATCTCAAAAGCTGGGACTTTGACAGATTTCACCGAATCGAGGTTGATGGAAAAAAGCCCACCCGTCACGCTGCATTTTTACGTACCGGCCATCGTAGTATTTCAACACCCTGCTAAGCAGAAGGGATACCAAACACCCTAAACCATGTCGCCCATTGAATGTGTTGGTGCCGCCCTTGGCCTCGTGATGGCGTGGCTCCTGATCATCGAGAACATCTGGGCGTGGCCCGTGGGGCTGATCGACTCGGCGATCTACGTCTATATCTTCTTCTCCACCAAGCTTTACTCGGATACCATCCTGCAGGGGGTCTACTGCGTCATCTTTGGCTACGGATGGTGGCATTGGTGGCGGGGCCGAGGGCCGAATCGCACGGTTACAATCACCCGGCTCAGCCCGAGGGGCGTCGGTCTTTGGCTTGTATTTGGGGCGGCCGCCTCCCTGGGTTGGGGAGAGTTCATGCACCGGCACACAGACGCGGCGTTGCCCCGCTGGGACGCTTTTGTCCTCGTTTTTTCCCTGATTGCGCAATGGTGGCAGGCCAGGAAGCGGTTTGAGAACTGGGTGGCCTGGATGGTCGTCGACGCCATGGCGATCGGAGTGTACTGGGCCAAGGACCTAAAGATGACGTCCTACCTCTATTCGGTCTATTTTGCCATGGCGGTGGCCGGGCATATCGCGTGGAAAAAGTCCATGGGCAGCGACGGCCCCGGTCGTGTTTCAACGCCCCGCTAGCCATGGACATCCAGGCGATAAGGCGCATCGCGGTCTTTGGGCCGGAGTCCACGGGAAAGACCACGCTTGCCCGGCGCCTTTCGCTCCATTTCGACGAGCCATGGTCGCCCGAATTTGTGCGGGGTTTTTGGGATGCCAGGGCCGGCAGGATAAGCGCCGGGGATCTCGACGCCGTCGCCCGCGGTCAGATCGATTCGGAGGAGTCGGCGGCGGCGTCCGCCCGGCGGGCTGTTTTCTGCGACACCGAGCTGCTGACCTGCGTCCTATGGGACGATCTCCTTTTTCCGGGCCGCTGTCCGGAATGGGTGCGGGACGAGGCCGAACGCCGGGCCAGGGTTTTCTCGCTCTACCTTTTTTGCGACACCGACCTGCCCTTTGCGCCGGACCCCCAGCGCTGCTTTCCGGACGAGGAGGGGCGAAGGATGGGCCGCCGCCTCTGGCACGACGCGCTGGCCGGCAGGAGTCTCCCCTTTGTGGTGATCCGCGGGGAGGGTGCCGCAAGGGAGGCCGCCGCGATTGCGGCGGTCGCCCCGATCCTGTCGGACTGACGGGAGCCCGTAAACGGCCTGTCAGAATCGTTCCAGCAGCGATTCCGCGAGCGCCTTTGCCTGCACCCGGATCTCGGCGATCGCGGTGGACTCCCAAAGCATCCCCTTGAGCGGGGGGCCCAGGGTGAAGAGCCAGCCCGTCGGCCCGCCGCGGTAGCGGAGCACCTCGAGGGTGGGGAGGGCATTGATTCCCAGGGCGAGCGGATCGTGGTCGATCAATCCGCGCGCCAGCAGGTTGATGAGGAGGGGATGCTGGTACTTTGAATAGTCGGTGCGGGGACCCGTGCAGTTTATCACCTTCGCCACCTGCAGGGTCACGAGGCGGTCGGTGCCCCGAAGGCGATAGATCGCCTCCGCCCCGGTGGGGGTGTCCCTCAGGCTTTCGAGCCGGCCCGCGGAGAACCTGACCCGGCCGGCGGCTTCCAGCCTGGCGACTGTTTCGGCCGTCTCAGGCGAAATGCGATGCCTGTGGGCGTCCCAGAACGGACGCACATGGCGCATGAACCGGGCGCGCTCGGCCGGAGGGAACCCGGCCCAGATGGCCTGGGTGTGCGGCCTGATGGCGTCGATCACGGACCGCCAGTCGCCCCCATGGGCCGCGGCCCTCCGTGTTTCGGAGCGAACCAGATGAAGGGCCTCACGCGTGGTGCCGGGAAGCCGTGCGCCCTCCGGGAAAAGCCTGAGGGGCGGGAGCCCTGGGACCTGGCCGAGGGGCCGGAGGCCGCGCCGCGAAAGCGCGTGGATTGTCCCTCGATGCCCCAGGCTGTCGAGCTGGACGATGATGTCCACGGCGGTGGGGCCCGCGCCGACCACCAGGACATCGTCGCTCCTGCTGATGTTCGCGAGGAGGCTGGCGAGCCATGGGACGTGGACGTAGCGCGGGCCCCGGTAAAAGGGCATAGGGCGCCTGATCGGATATTCGCCCGGCAGGTTTCCGATCGCCAGGACGACCGCCTGGGCGGTCATCGACCGGCCGTCGGCGAGGAAGAGCCTCCTGACGGGGCCGTTTTCCTCGATGTCGACCACCTCCCCGGAGATTGTCGAAAGCTCGACGCCTGCAGGGGCGGCGGCCCGCGCCGCCTCAAGTGTGTCGGAAATATAGGCGCCGTAGAGGCTTCTGGCCACATGGTCCGCGGGGTCGATCCGCTCGGGAAAACCCACGAATCCGGCGTGCCTCCCCATCCAGTCGACAAAGTCGCCCGGCTTGTCCGCAAAAAGGCTCATGCCACCCGCGGGCACGTTGAGCCTGTGGGCCCTGCAGTCGGTATGGTAGGCGACGCCCGGGCCGGCGGGCCCCCGGCGTTCGATCAGGACTATGCGCGTGCCCTCGCGGGCGCGGCGAAGGAGGTGGACCGCGAGCAGCGTTCCGCTCGCTCCTCCCCCGACAATGGCCAGCGTGCGGTCCGGTGTGTGGGTTGCGGGCGGCATGGTCTGCCAGTGCGGCGATCCGGGCCGTGGGATCCTCCCCTGGCGGCCGTGGGGAGGATCGGCCGGACCGGCGGGTGCGTCCGAATTTCGGAAGGGCGCCTCAGGCCTTGGCCGCGGCCGTGCCGATGAGGTCGTCGACGGACTCCGTCTCGACGCTCACGTCGGCGAACAGCCACGAGGAGAGGTAGCGCTCGGCGCACGAGGGCACGATGGCTACGATCTGCTTGCCCTTGTTTTCCGGACGCTTGGAGAGCTCGAGGGCGGCCCAGATGGCGGCTCCCGACGAGATCCCGACAGGGATTCCGTCGAGCTTGTTCACCTGTTTGCTGATGGGGGCCGAATCATCCTCCTTCACCTTGATCACCTCGTCGTAGATCTTCGTGTTGAGGATTGCCGGGACAAATCCCGCGCCCAGGCCCTGCAGCTTGTGGGGCCCCGGCTGGCCCCCGGAGAGGACCGGGGAGCCGGCCGGCTCCACGGCGACCATCCTCAGCGACGGCTTGCGGGGCTTGAGCACCTCGCCGATGCCGGTGATGGTGCCGCCGGTTCCGATTCCGGAGACGATGATGTCCACCTTTCCATCGGTGTCCCGCCAGATCTCCTCGGCCGTGGTGCGGCGGTGGACCTCCGGGTTCGAGGGGTTAGAGAATTGCTGGAGGATCACGCTGTTCGGGATCTTCGCGGCCAGCTCCTCGGCCTTGGCAATGGCGCCCTTCATGCCCTTCGCGCCCTCGGTGAGCACCAGGCGGGCCCCCAGGATCTTGAGGAGCTTGCGGCGCTCGAGGGTCATCGTCTCGGGCATGGTCAGCACGAGCTTCAATCCCTTGGCGGCGGCGACGAACGCAAGCGCGATGCCGGTGTTGCCGCTTGTCGGCTCGATCAGGACGGTGTCCTTGTTGATGCGCCCGCTCTTGAGGGCGTCGTTGATCATCGCAAAGCCGATGCGGTCCTTCACGCTCGAGAGAGGATTGAAGAACTCCAGCTTCAGGAGGATCTCGGCCTGGGCCCCGTTGGCGGCCGCAGTGCGGTTAAGGCGGACGAGGGGTGTGTTGCCGATCGTCTCGGTGATGTCGTTGTATATCTTGGACATTATGTTTTGGGTTCGTGAGTGTGACCTGACTTAAATTCAACGCAGGGTGGCGCATAAGGCAATGCGGACCTATATCGTGTAGTCGTCCTCGAAGGAGTGCGCCCGGCGCAGGTGAAGGAGGACCAGGTCGTTGACCTTGAGCTTGAGGTTGGAGATCTCCGAGCGCGAAGTTTCCACCTCGATCGTCTCGCGGGACTGGACCTGCTCCAGGATGAGCCGGGCTTGGGAGCCGGCGGAGTGGATGTAGCGCAGCACGGCCGGCAGGCCCTGGCAGCTTGGATCGTAGGGCGAGATCTCGATGTCGTGGGGCCGCACGTAGACAACGCCGTCCGGGGCCACGTCGGGGCCGCTGCCGACGACTCCCCCGGCCGCCACCATGGTCGGGGCCTTGAGCACGTTCACGTTGCCGATGAACTGGTAGACAAAGGGAGAAGCGGGGTGGTCGTAGACCTGCTGCGGGGTGCCGACCTGCTCTATCCTCGCCTTGTTCATGATGACCACCTCGTCGGCTATTTCGAGGGCCTCCTCCTGGTCGTGGGTGACGAACAGCGTCGTCAGGTGGATCTCATCGTGGAATCGGCGCAGCCAGCGCCGGAGCTCCTTGCGGACCTTGGCGTCGAGAGCCCCAAAGGGCTCGTCGAGCAGCAGGACTTTAGGCTCGACCGCCAGGGCGCGCGCGAGGGCCACCCGCTGCCTCTGTCCCCCGGAGAGCTGGCTGGGAAAGCGGCCCTCGAGACCGTCGAGCTGCACCAGGGACAGCAGATGGCGCACGCGGGCGGCGATCGCGGACTTGTCCAGGCGCTCGCGGCGCCTCTGGACCCTCAGGCCGAAGGCGACGTTCTCGAAGACCGACATGTGCCGGAAGAGGGCATAGTGCTGGAAGACGAAGCCGACCTTCCTCCTGCCCGCGGGGACATCGGTGACGTCCTCGCCATGGAACCGGATCCGGCCGCTGTCGGGGTCGGCGATTTCCAGACCGGCGATCACGCGCAGCAGCGTGGTCTTGCCCGAGCCCGAGGGACCCAGCAGCGCGACGAGCTTTCCGCGCGGAACCTTGAGGTCAACGCCCGCGAGCGCAGTGAAGGAACCGAACGACTTGCGGATGCTGGTCGCCTCGATGCTCATGGATCAGGCGCGGACCCCGTCATTGTGGCGCCATTCGACCAGCGTCTTCAGGACGAGGGTCACGAGGGCGAGCAGGGTGAGGAGCGAGGCCACCGCAAAGGCGGCCGTGAAGTTGTATTCGTTGTAGAGGATCTCGACGTGAAGGGGCATCGTGTTCGTCTCCCCGCGGATATGGCCGCTGACGACGGAGACGGCGCCGAATTCCCCCATAGCCCGGGCGTTGCAGAGGATGACACCGTAGAGCAGGGCCCATCTGACGTTGGGAAGGGTTACCCTCCAGAAAGTCCTCCATCCGCCGGCGCCCAGCATGATGGCCGCGTATTCCTCGTCGCAGCCCTGCGACTGCATAAGGGGGATGAGTTCACGGGCGACAAAGGGAAAGGTCACAAAGATCGTCGCGAGCACGATTCCAGGGACCGCGAAGATTATCTGAATGTTGTGGTTGACGAACCAGGATCCGAACCAGCCCTGGGTCCCGAACACCAGCACATAGATGAGGCCGGCGATCACCGGCGAAACCGCGAAGGGGAGGTCGATCAGCGTGATAAGGAGGCTCTTTCCGCGGAACGAGAACTTGGCGATCGCCCAGGCCGCTGCGAGCCCGAAGACGAGATTAGCGGGCACGGCGACAGCCGCCGTGAAAAGCGTGAGCCGGATTGCCGCCAGGGCGTCCGGGTCCCGGAACGCCGCAAGGTAGGCGCCCACCCCGTCGCGAAGGCCCTCGGCAAACACGGCCACCAGCGGGAGCAGAAGGAAGAAAGCGAGGAAGGCGAGGGCCACCGCGATCAGGACAAGGCGCACCCAGGGGGAATCCTGGGTCACCCGGGGCGCGGACTTTCGCGGCTCGGCGTGGCTTGGCTGAAGGCTTGCGGCGGGGGAGGCCATGGGGCGGGACGAGCGTCTCAGGCGGAGTCCCGGAAGTCGAACGCGGGCTTCGTCATATGCGGTGGAAGCGGCTGCTCCACTTCTGGAGGAGGTTGATGAGAAGCAGCAGGACGAAGGAAATGACAAGCATCACCACGGCTATCGCCGTCGCCCCGCGATAGTCGTATTGCTCGAGCTTGGTCATGATGAGGAGGGGAACGATCTCGGTTCTCATGGGCATGTTGCCGGAGATGAAGACCACGGAGCCGTATTCGCCGAGCGCCCGGGCGAACGCCAGGGCGAAGCCGGTGAGCAGCGCCGGGAAGAGCTCCGGAAGCACCACCCGGAGAATGGCCTGGCGCCGGCTGGCGCCGAGCGTGGCCGCGGCCTCCTCTATCTCCGGCTCGAGCTCGAGCAGCACGGGCTGGAGCGTGCGGACGACGAAGGGCAGGCCGATGAAGGTCAGCGCCACGAAGACCCCGATCCGCGTGAACGCGACCTGGATGCCAAGGGGCACCAGCCACTGGCCCAACCAGCCGGTCCTGGCATAGATCGCCGTGAGCGCGATGCCTGCCACGGCGGTCGGAAGCGCGAACGGAAGGTCGACCAGCGCGTCCAGAATCCTCCTGCCAGGGAAGGCGTACCTGACAAGGACCCAGGCGACGACCAGCCCGAAGGCCATGTTCACGCAGCCCGCGGCAAACGACATTCCAAAGCTGAGCCTGTAGGCGGCCATCACCCGCGGCGAGGCGACCGCCGCCACGAAGTCGTGCCAGTTCATGCCGGCGGTCTTCAGGAACGCCGCCGAGAGCGGCACGATCACAATGAGGCCGAGATAGGCCAGCGTGAAGCCCAGGGTAAGCCCGAAGCCGGGCAGCACCGAACGGGAGGTCCCGGACTTAGAGATGCTGCCCATAGGCTTGATACGCCCTGTAACGCTTGAGAAAGCGTTCCAGGAGCGTGGCGACGGCCTTCCGATATTCGTCACCCGCCCATGATGCGGGGATGCGCAACGTGACCTCAAAGGGATTGAACGGGAGGTCTTCTGCAACGGAAAGGGGCCCCTCGGCCGGGTGTTCTACCGATTCGAACTCGAACCGCACCGGGAGGCCCTCGGCCTCCTCCGAGGTGATCAGGTCGGCGTCAGGGGACGATCCCGCGCCGCCCGACCGCCGGACGGACACCTCGATTGCCTCCCCCCCCGCGGGGGCGGTCTCAACCCTTACGAAGCCGTGGTATCCCCGCTGACGGGCGTCCCGCTCGAGGAGCAGGATCTCGGGGATGTCGGTCCGGCTCCAGTGGGCCGAGGCGAGCCGCCGGTCCGAGGCGCCGAGAAACAGCCCCGCGGCGTCGACAAGCGGGAAGAACGAAAGATTCAGGCCGTGGCCCGACTCCGCGTTTTCGGCAAGCGTGCCGGCGAGCGCCAGCAGCGCCTGCGAGGCCCGCAGGTCCCGGTGGTCGAAGCCCGCGAGAAACGCAAGGCGCCAGGAGTCGTCCGAGGCATGCGGGCCGAAGAAGGCGAAGCGCGGCAGGTAGGCATGGCGACCGCCGAACGGGAATGGGCCCAGCGGCGAGGCGAAGACATGCCGGGAATGCTGGGCAAGGGCGTACAGCGTGCTCAGATGCGCCTGCAGGCATGCCGACGAGGTCCCGGCGGATCCGTCCGTGGACGGAACGCAGTCCCGTGGATTTGTCGCGCCTTCCATCGTGGGTCTCACTTCTGGTAAATCTGGTCGAACACCCCGCCGTCGGCAAAATGGGTTGCCTGGGCCTTCGTCCATCCGCCGAATGCCTCGTCGATGGTGAAGAGCTGGAGCTTGGGAAACACGCCCGCGTATCTCGCGGCGACCGCGGCATTGCGTGGGCGGTAAAAGTTGCGCGCGGCGATTTCCTGGCCCTCGTCGGAATACAGGTATTCGAGGTAGGCCCTGGCGACCTCGGCCGTGCCCTTCCTTTCGACGACCTTGTCGACGACGGCGACGGGGGGTTCGGCGAGGATGCTGACGGAGGGAACCACGATCTCGAATTTGTCCGATCCGAAATGTTTGACCGCGAGGAACGCCTCATTTTCCCAGCTCAGAAGGACGTCGCCAATCCCGCGCTCGACAAACGTGGTCGTCGCGCCCCGGGCGCCGGAATCGAGGACCGGCACGTTCCTGTAGAGCGCCGTGATGAACTCGCGGGCCTTGTCCTGGCTTCCGTATTTCGCCTGGGCGTAACCCCACGCGGCAAGATAGGCCCAGCGCGCGCCGCCCGAAGTCTTCGGGTTCGGTACGATGATCGAAACTCCAGGCCTGACGATGTCGTCCCAGTCCCTGATTCCCTTTGGATTGCCCTTGCGGACCAGGAGGACGATTGTGCTGGTATAGGGCGTGGAATTGTCCGGAAGGCGGCCCTGCCAGTCGGCCGGAAGAAGGTCCCCGTTCCTGTGCAGGGCATTGATGTCGGCGGCGAGGGCGAGTGTCACGACATCGGCCTGAAGTCCGTCCACGACCGAGCGGGCCTGGGCGCCCGATCCGCCGTGGGACTGCCTGACAGTGACATCGTCGCCCGTCTTCGCCTTCCAATAGGCCGCAAACGCCCGGTTGTAATCGGCGTAAAGCTCGCGTGTCGGGTCATACGAGACATTGAGCAGCTCAATGGTCTTGGCGGGTGCCGAAGCGGCTACTCCGAGCGCCGCTGTCATGAGGATTATCGATTTGAAGTTCATCTGGTGGGTTACCCTGGTATTGTGGGTTCTTTGGGATTCCTGCGCCCCGGAGCGGTCTCCTGGGGTGGGTAGGTTCGGTTGATTTTTGGATTATTGCGTCCGGGCGCTCCTCCGGTGGTCCGGTTGGGTAAACCTGGGAAAACGGGGCTCCTCAGAGGCCTCGAGCCTGGGAGTCGGCCTGGGAGGGAAGCCTTGTCTTTTCCGTCCGCTCTATCTGCGTGACACGGCCGTCGTGTACGACCAGCTGGACCAGGCCGTAGCGGAGCGATTCCACCTGCTTGCGAACCAGCGCCAGCCAGTCGGGATCCGACGCCGGCGGTTGATGGGTGATGGGTTCTGCGGACATTGTGTTCGGGCGTTTTCGGGTCCAGGCGTTCAAATTGAAAAATCGCCGAGCAGGTGGTGGAGAAGTCCCTCGGCTTCCAGGGGGCCGCCGGATCTGGCGTGGCGCCTCTCGCGCCGGGGGGGCGCCGTCCTGCCGGCCTCCCCGGAAAATGGCAGCGGGATGCTTGCGCTGCGCCTTCTCCGAAGGGTGATCTCGACGACGTCCCCGAGCGTGTACCGGTCGAGGATACCCGCGATGGCATTGCGCACATCCAGCATGAGCATGCGCAGCCCGCAGTGGTCCTCGTCCGGGCACGAACAGCTTTCGTACGCAGTCTGCGACACACACCTGATGGGGGCCAGGGGGCCGTCGACAAGGCGGACAATCTCGCCGATGGTGATCTTGGCCGCCGGCCGGGCCAGGCGGTAGCCTCCGAATTTCCCGCGCACGCTCTCGAGTATCCCTGCGTCCTTGAGCGTGTGGAGGATCTGCTCGAGGAATTTTACCGGGAGCTGCTCGCTCCTTGCGAGTTCCGAGACCTGCACGAGATCGCGCTCCACCTCGGCGGCAATGCCGAGAATGATGAGGGAGCGGAGGGCATATTCGCCTTTTTTGGAAAGCTTCATCGTCGGTATTTTTAATCTATATTAACCAAGTATGGTTTAAAGCAAGGGTTTTTTCCGCCAGTCATGTCATAGCAATGCGCAAACCGTCGTAAGCCGGGGCAACTCCGGCCATCAATTCGCGCTCCAAGGTGGAGTGATCGCTCAGATGCGTCAGGTGCGTGAGCCAGGTCCGGCCGGCGCCGATCTCGCGCGCGGTGGCCACGGCCTCGGGAATGCTCATGTGCGAGGCATGCGGTTCGGGCCTGAGTCCGTCCAGGACGAGCGCATCGGCTCCGGCGGCGAGGGCGACCGCCTCGGCCGGGACGTTCTTGCAGTCCGTGTAATAGGCAAAGCGCCGTCCGGTGCTCCGCTCCGTGAACACGAGCCCCAGTGTGCTCATCCCGCCATGCGGCAGGAGAATCGACGCTATCGTGCCCTGGGGCAGCTCGATCAAGCCGGGCATCTCCCGGAGGCTGAATGCCGCGTATCCCTTCACCAGGGCGCGCTCCCGGATTGCGTAGGGAAACATGGCTCGCACCCGCCCGAGGCCGTCAGCGGTCGAATAGACGGGAAGTGCCGCCCCGCCGATCATGTCGCAGAACCTCCTGAGGTCGTCCATTCCGGCGATGTGGTCGGAGTGGCCGTGCGTCAGGATGAAATGGTCGAGGCGCCCGATCCCCTCCCGGATGCACTGGAGCCGGAATTCCGGGGCGGCGTCCACCTGGATGTGCAGGCCGTCCATGGACACATGGATCGACGCCCGCGTGCGCCGGTTCCGGGGATCCGCCGAGGTGCAGACCGGACACCCGCAGCCGATCAGGGGAACGCCCTGCGATGTGCCGGAGCCGAGGACGATGATCTCCATGACACAGGCAGTTGTGTATCCCCGGCGTAAAGTTGGAAGCCGAAAGCCCCCGGGGCCCACGGTACGGGCACGAAAAAGGCGCTCCGGAAGCCGGAGCGCCTTTGAAAACATGTGCGTTGCGCCTCAGTAGTCCATGCCGCCGCCGGGGGGATGCGCCGGGGCCGGATCCTTCTTCTCCGGAATCTCGGTGATCATGCACTCCGTGGTGAGGAGGAGTCCTGCGATCGAGGCCGCGTTCTGCAGCGCGGTGCGGGTGACCTTTGTCGGGTCGACCACTCCGGCCTTCACGAGGTCCTCGAACTTGTCGGTGGCCACGTTGTAGCCGAGGTTGCCCTTCGAACTGAGGACCTCCTTGACGACCACGCCGCCGTCCACGCCCGCATTGAAGCAGAGCTGCTTCAGCGGGTGTTCGACCGCGCGGCGCACGATCTGCGAGCCGATCTTCTCGTCGCCTTCGAGCTGCAGGGCGTCGATGACCTTGCCGGTGCGGAGCAGGGCGACGCCGCCGCCGGCGACAATGCCCTCCTCGACCGCGGCGCGTGTGGCGTGGAGCGCGTCCTCGACCCGGGCCTTCTTTTCCTTCATCTCGGCCTCGGTCGCGGCGCCCACGTTGATGACGGCGACGCCGCCGGCGAGCTTGGCCAGGCGTTCCTGGAGCTTCTCGCGGTCGTAGTCGGACGTCGTCTCCTCGATCTGGCGGCGGATCTGCTTGACCCGGCCCTGGATGTCGGAGCTCTTGCCGCTTCCCTCGACGATCGTCGTGTTTTCCTTGTCGACCGTGATGCGCTTGGCGCGCCCGAGGTCGGCGACCTGGACGCTCTCAAGCTTGATGCCGAGGTCCTCGGTGAGACACTTGCCGCCGGTGAGAACCGCGATGTCCTCAAGGATTGCCTTGCGGCGGTCGCCGAAGCCGGGGGCCTTGACGGCGCACACATTGAGGGTGCCGCGGATCTTGTTGACGACGAGCGCCGCGAGGGCCTCGCCCTCGACCTCCTCGGCGATGACGAGGAGCGGTTTGCCGCTCTTGGCCACGCTCTGGAGCAGCGGGAGCAGGTCGTTCAGGGAGCTGATCTTCTTCTCGTAGATAAGCACATAGGCGTCCTCGAGGGTCACCTCCATGCTTTCTGCATTCGTCACAAAGTAGGGGGACAGGTAGCCCTTGTCGAACTGCATGCCCTCGACCACCTCGAGCGTGGTTTCGATGGATTTTGCCTCCTCGACGGTGATCGTGCCGTCCTTGCCGACCTTGTCCATGGCATCGGCGATGATGTTGCCGATGGTGTCGTCCCAGTTGGCGGACACGGTTGCGACCTGGCGGATTTCCTCGCGGTCGGAGACCTTCTTGGAGGTCCGGGCCAGCTCGGCCACGGCGGCCTCGACGGCCTTGTCGATGCCCCGCTTGAGGAAGATCGGGTTCGATCCGGCGGTCACGTTCTTCAGGCCCTCGCGGTAGATGCCCTCGGCAAGAACGGTGGCGGTGGTGGTGCCGTCACCCGCTGCGTCGGAGGTCTTGGAGGCGACCTCCTTCACCATCTGGGCCCCCATGTTCTCATAGGGGTCGGGAAGTTCGATCTCCTTGGCCACGGTGACGCCGTCCTTGGTGATGGTCGGCGAGCCGAATTTCTTGTCGATGACCACGTTGCGGCCCTTGGGCCCCAGCGTGACCTTGACGGCGCGGGAGAGGATTTCGACACCGCGGAGCAGTTTCTGGCGCGCGGCTTCGTCGAAGATGAGTTGTTTGGCGGACATAGGATATGGGTTGGGTTTAAAGTGCTGTTATTGGGTGTCGCTTCAGACCAGGACGCCGAGGATGTCGTCCTCGCGCACCAGGGTGTACTTCTGGTCGTCAATCTTGACCTCGGTTCCGCCGTATTTCCCGATGAGAACGCGGTCGCCCACCTTCACTTCGAAGGCGATCACCTTGCCGTCCTCATCCTTCTTTCCGGTGCCGAGCGCGATGACTTCGGCCTCCTGGGGCTTCTCTTTGGCGCTGTCCGGGATGATGATGCCACCGCGGATCTGCTCGTTTTCTTCGGTGTGCTTCACAAGGACGCGGTCACCGATGGGTTTGATTTTTACTTTGGCCATAGGGTTGTGGTTATTGTTCCGGTTGATTACTCTTGCATCATTCAACAAAGCGCACCGCACCCCGCGGGGCGGGGCCGGTGCACAGAGGGTTGAAATTATTTCTTGGTCTTGTCCTCGTCCACGACTTCGAAGTCCGCGTCGACGACATCGGGTTTCTTTTCCGGCTTCGGGGCCCCGGCCTCCGGGTCGGGTTCCGCGGCCGCACCGGGCTGGGCGCCCGCGGCCGCCGCCTGCGTCTCGGCATAGAGTTCCGCCCCGGCCTTGGTGAGGCCTTCGAGGGCGGACCGCATGCGGGCGGTGTCGGCGCTCTCCAGGTCCTTCTTTGCCGCAGCGACCGCGGCCTCCAGCTTGGCCTTCTTCTCGGCGGGCAGCTTGTCACCCGCCTCCTTGATGGTCTTCTCGAGTTGGTAAATCCCGCTGTCCAGCTGGTTCTTCGCCTCGACGGCGTCGCGCCTTTTCTGGTCGTCGGCCGCGTTCAATTCGGCCTCCTTGGTCATCCTGTCGACTTCGTCCTTGGAGAGGCCGGAGGAGCCCTGGATCGTGATCTTCTGGTCCTTCCCCGTGCCGAGGTCCTTGGCGGAGACATGCAGGATGCCGTTGGCGTCGATGTCGAACGTCACCTCGATCTGGGGCTGGCCGCGCGGGGCGGGCGGAATGCCGTCGAGGCGGAAGGTGCCGAGCGTCTTGTTGTCGCGCGCCATGGGCCGCTCGCCCTGCAGGACCACGATCTCAACCGAGGGCTGGTTGTCGCTGAAGGTGGAGAACGTCTGGGTCTTTTTCGACGGGATCGTCGTGTTCCGCGGGATCATCGGGGTGGCGACGTCGCCGGCCGTCATGATGCCGAGGGTCAGGGGGGTCACGTCGAGCAGGAGCACGTCGCGGACATCGCCCTTGAGCACCCCTCCCTGGATCGCGGCGCCAACAGCCACGACCTCGTCGGGATTTACGCCCTGGTGCGGCTGCTTGCCGCCGAGCCCCTTGGCGATCTCGACAATCTTGGGCATGCGGGTCATGCCGCCGACGAGCACGAGCTCGTCGATCTGGCTGGAGGTGAGATCGGCATCCTTCAGGCAGTTCTTGAAGGGCTGGATGCAGCGCTCCGACAGCGCATCGCAGATCTGCTCCATCTTGGCGCGGGTGAGCTGCAGGTTCAGGTGCTTGGGCCCGGACGCGTCCGCCGTTATGAAGGGCAGGTTGATGTCGACCGTCTGGGTCGAGGAAAGGGCGATCTTGGCCTTCTCGGCCTCTTCCTTGAGCCGCTGCAGCGCCATCGGATCCTTGCGCAGGTCGATGCCGTTGTCCTTCTTGAAACTCTCCACGAGCCACCCGATGATGGCGTCGTCCCAATTGTCGCCGCCCAGATGGGTGTCGCCGTTGGTCGACTTGACCTCGAAGACGCCGTCCCCGAGCTCCAGCACGGACACGTCGAACGTGCCTCCGCCGAGGTCGAACACCGCGATCTTCTCGTCCTTCTTCTTGTCGAGGCCGTAGGCGAGGGAGGCCGCGGTGGGTTCGTTGATGATGCGCAGCACCTCAAGTCCGGCGATCTTGCCCGCGTCCTTCGTCGCCTGGCGCTGCGAGTCGTTGAAATAGGCCGGGACCGTGATGACCGCCTGCGTGATCTTCTCGCTGAGGTAGGCCTCCGCATCCGCCTTCATCTTGCCGAGCACAAAGGCCGAAATCTGCTGCGGGGCGAACTGCTCCGTCTTGTCACCGCTCTGGACCTCAACGTAGGCGTCGCCGTTCTTTCCCTCGACGACCTTGAACGGCATGTTCTTTGCCTCCTCGCGGACCTCGGAGAATTTTCTCCCGATCAGGCGCTTGGCGGAAAAGACGGTGTTCCTTGGATTGGTGATCGCCTGGCGCTTGGCCGCCTGGCCGACGATGCGTTCACCGGTCTTTGTGAAGGCTACCACGGAAGGGGTGGTGCGTCCTCCTTCCGCATTTGGGATCACAACGGGCTCGCCGCCCTCCATGATGGCCATGCAGGAGTTGGTGGTCCCCAAATCGATTCCTAAAATGTGGCTCATATGGACTCAGCAAAGCAGCGCCTGTGCCCCGCCGGTTAACTATCACTTTACTAGTTTACTGATATGTAGTTAAAATATAAATCATGGATAGGAATGGCAATGGATGGGACATGGTTCACGCCAGAATGGCGCAGTTGCCCTGGCAATGTGGCATCCTTGGCACAGTTGCCTAGCCGGGCGCCTTAGCAGGGTAATGAAAAACTACGAGGCAAGCGACGGGACGTGCGCGCCACGCCCTGCAGAGAAAAAAAAGCGTTGCAAGGCGGCCTTTCGAAAAGTGTAAAGTGGGCGCATTGAGTTGTCGGCTAAACTTACATATTTTTGGAACTTATTGTGATGCGGATGGCGGACATTACGCATATGCTAAAATAATCTTTGTTGATAAACAACAAGTTGTGTAATTAGACTTGGGCCCACAATCACCGATGGCTCAACTTTTGCTGAAACATACCGGCATGAACTACTCCAGCCCTGTGCGCAGTGTCTCCATTAAGCTTTGGCTCGCATGTTGTGCGGCCATTTTCGCGTCGGCAATTTCGGTGAACGCCAGCATCGCTGTCGCTCCCACCACCACGATCACCTCGCCTACGGCTGGAGCCGTCTATACCGGCGACGATTGCGGCGGCCCGGCGGCGGTCACGGTCTCATTTGGAGCGATTTCGCTTTCGAACATCACTATCGGGTCGTTCACCGTCACGCTCGATGGCGTGGCCTTGACGAGTTACACCACAACAGGTGTCGGGACGAGCTCGACGGCGACGGCCCTGGGTTCGGTCACGTTCACGACCTCGGGCACCCACACCCTCGCGGTCTACGCCACCGACGCCAATAACAAGTCGTCCGCGACGCAGACATCGACCTTCACCGTGACGATCGCCACCCCGCCGCCCCCGGTGGTGTCGGTGAACCTTCCGTCCGGAACGAGCTATGTTTACAGCAATGGCGGACCTCCGCTGAACATCAACGTGGCCGTCAGTGCGACCGCGGGCGTGGGCAATATCGGGGCGCTCTCGGCAGTCCTGATCAACCCGGACTCAAGCCAGACGCCGATCAGCCTTTCGACCACGGGCGTGGGCAGCAGCTCCACGGCTACCGGCACCGCGACACTGACTCTCTCGAACGGCGGACTCTACACCGTCCAGGTCACGACGACCGACGGATGCGGCTCGTCGACCGGAAGCAATGCCTTTACCATCAGCGTGGACACCGTCACGACCGGCGCGTCGCTCCCGAACGGGAGCGTGTACGGCCGGGTTGACTGCGGAGCCCCGGCTTCCATCCCCGTCAATTTTGCGGGCGCCTCGACAGCCCTTCCGGTGACCTCGCTTACGGCGACCCTCGACGGCTCCCCAATCGCCTTCACCCCCGTCGGCCTGGGGACTGAGAATGCGACCGGCGCGGCGACCCTGAGCGTGACCGCCGCCGGCCTGCACACGATCGTGGTGACCACGGTCGACAGCGACGGCAACACGGCCTCCGGCACGACCACCTTTACGGTCAACGTCACCACCTCGCCGCCTCCCGCCATCTCGATCAGCCCGAGCGACGGATCGCTTTTCACGTACACCACCGGCAATCCTCCGCTGGCCATCAACGTGAGCGTGAGCGCGACGGCGGGCTACGCCAACATCACCGCGCTTTCCGCGGTCCTGGTGAATCCCGATTCGAGCCAGACGCCCATCAGCCTCACCACCGCCGGAGTCGGCAGCAGCGGAGTCGCCACCGGCACCGCAATCCTGAATCTCACCGCGGGCGGCCAGTATTCGATCCAGGTCACCGCCACGGACGGTTGCAATACGTCCAACGTGGCGGCCGGGTTCAACATCAACGTCATCACGGTCTATCCTCCGCCCACCGCGAGCGCCGTGCTGCCGAACGGCACGGCCTACACCCGCGTGGATTGCGGCGGCCCGGCGCCGGTTCTCGTGAACTTCACGGGCGCCTCGACGGCACTGCCGATCACATCGCTTTCGGCGACACTCGACGGCTCCGCGATCGCCTTCACGCCCGTGGGCCTGGGCACCGAGAACGCAACCGGCACCGCGACGCTCAACGTGGCGGCGGCCGGCCTGCACTCCATAGTGGTCACCACGACGGACTCCAACGGAGGCACCGCCGCCGCCACGACGTTCTTCTCGGTCGAAGTGACGACATCTCCGGCTCCGGCGGTCACGGTCACAAGCCCACTCAATGGGACGATCTATACCTACACCACCGGCAATCCGGCCCTGAACATCCCGGTTTCGATCTCGGCCACGGCCGGGTACGGCAACATTGCCACGCTGTCCGCGGTGCTGGTTAACCCGAATTCCAGCCAGGTCTCGATTCCGCTCACCACCACGGGAGTCGGCAGCAGCCCGAGCGCGACGGGCAGTGCAAACCTGAGCCTGTCGACCGGCGGATCGTACACGATCAACATCACCGTGAGCGACGGCTGCAACACCGCGACCGCGACCACCAGCTTCACGATCAATGTGGTCACGAACTACCCGCCGCCGACCGCATGCGTCACCCTGCCGTGCGGCAATGTCTACACCCGCGTGGATTGCGCCGGACCGGACCTGGTGAAAGTGAACTTTGCCGGAACCTCCTCGGCGCTTCCGATTGCGTCCCTGAAGGCCACCCTCGACGGCTCCCCGATCACCTTCGCCCCCTCGGGCATTGGAACCGAGAAGGCGACCGGCACGGCGACCCTGAGCGTTGCAACGGCCGGCGTGCACACGGTGGTGCTCACAGTCACCGACAGCAATGGCGGCACCGCGACAAGCTCCGTCACCTTCACGATCACGGTGACCTCGGCCCCCCCGCCAAACGTCTCGATCAGTTCACCCGTGAGCGGCTCGAGCTACACCTATTCGGGTTCCCCGCTGAACATTCCGCTCGTCTTCACGGCCAACGCCTCCTACGGCACGATCACCGCGATCACCGCGACCCTTGACGGCGCCCCGATCACCCTGACCTCGACCGGACTCAACACATCGACGGCCACCGGCAAGGCGACCCTGAATCCCACGTCCTGTGTCCAGCACGTGGTGGTGGTCACCGCGACGGACAGCTGCGGGGCGACCTCGTCCTGCAAGACCAGCTTCACGGTCAAGCCGCCGGCGGTGGTCTGCATCCAGGGCTGCGTGTACTTCGACGGCAACAACGACGGCTGCAAGGATCAGTGCGACCCCGGTATCAGCGGCTGCACGGTCAACCTTTGCGACTCGAAGCTCAAGTGCATCGCCACCACGCAATGCGGTTCGGACGGCAGCTATTCCTTCAACGAGCCCCCCGGCACGTATCTGGTGTGCGTCAGCACGCCCAACGGGTTGAACCCGACGGGCGACTGCCAGCACCCCTGCACGACGACGGTCACGTGCTACACCTGCCCGCCCACCGGATTCTTCCACTGCTGGGACAAGGTCAAGTGCTTCAAGTCCAATGGTTGCACGACCGACTTCTGGAAGGGCAACATCGACAAGGCCCGCTGCGGCAACCAATGGGGTGCGCAGGTGTGCGCCGACAAGATCAAATCCTACACCTGCACCATCGGCAGCGGACTGGCCCTCAACTGCTTCTCCAAGCTGACCGAGGACCAGGCGTCCTGCATCCTTGGCAGCAATAGCTGCAATCCCAAGGACCAGCTTTGCAAGCAGCTCCTGGCGGCCGAGTACAACTACGTGAGCGGCTGCTACATCAACAACGATCCCGAGTACACCTACCTGTTCATCTACTGGGGTGAGTGCGTGGTCCAGAACTACAACAACTGCGGCACCAGTTATGTGAACTTCTGCGAGAACTGGTGCGCCGCCTACAACCAGACCCAGGGCGGCGGCTATGTCTGCGGCCAGGACAAATACTAAACCGAAGTTGAAACTTCGCCTACTCCTCGCCGCCTGGGCCGTCATGGCCCAGGCGGCTGGCGTTAGGGCCGGGCTCACGTTCAAATCGACCAGCATTGTCCTGGAGGCGGCCGTGGGCCAGGAGGTCCTGCGGGGACGGTTCGAGTTCACAAACGCCGGGTCCGCACCGGTCTCGATTCTGGAGGTCAAGCCGGCCTGTGGCTGCACATCGGGGGTTCCCGAAAAAAAGACATACGCCGCGGGCGAGACAGGGGCAGTCTCGGCGCAGTTCGTCATCGGCGAACGCACGGGGCACCAGGTGAAGACGATGATCCTGAGGACCGACGAGAAGTCGGGCGCCCTTTACCAGCTCACGATCGTCACCGATATTCCCCCCTTCATCACCCTGGATCCCCGGCTGATTCTCTGGCACCAGAACGGCGCGCCGGACGCGCGCAACGTCGCCATCGCCTATCCTGCGGGAAAATTCCTGAAGCTGACCTCCGTCGTCGATCCCAGCGGCAAGTTTCGGGCGCACATCGCCGATTCGGGGGGAGGACCGCCCACGTCCGTCCAGGTCTGGCCGGTGTCCACCGACACCCAGCTGCTTGCGACAATGCTTTTCCTGTTTGTCGGGACTGACGGCCACGAGATCCAGCGCTCGGTCTTTCTGAGGGTACTGGGCCCGGCGCCATGAACCCCGGCCCATGGGCGGTGACGGCGCGGGACTCGAGGACGATCGTCCTCCTGCTCTTCGCCTCGCTTGCGGCGGGCCTGGCATCCAACGGACTACGGCCCCATCCGCTGCCGCTCGTCTATGTTGCGACCCCTCCCGTGGTCGAGGGTTCGGACCTTGACCTGGGGCATTTTGAGGCCCTGGTGGCGGCAGGGGAGGGATTGGTCCTCGATGCCAGACCGGAGCTCTTCCACCGAGTGGGCCATGTTCCCGGGGCGCTTAGCCTCCCGCGGGAGGATTTTGACGCCGCCTATGCCAGGCTTGGGCAGCGGCTGGAGCATTTTCGCGCGGGCCCCATCGCGGTCTATTGCTCCGACGAGTCCTGCGACGACTCGCGGTTCGTCCAGATGCGCCTCCAGCGCATGGGCTTCAGGCGCGTCGTCGTGTTCCCGGGGGGCTGGGACGCATGGACGAATGCGGGGCTTGGCAGGGAGGTTTCACACCCATGAAAACGCTTCTTCACTCGGCCGAGATACTCCTCCGGGCGCTTGTCGGGGCGCTCTTTGTGTACGCCGGTTCGACCAAGATTGCCGATCCCCGTGCGTTCGCCGACGCAATCCATGCGTTTCACGTCCTTCCGGTCGCATTGATCGATCCACTTGCGGTATCCCTCCCGATTTTCGAGGTCCTTGTCGGTCTGTCGATCGTGCTGGGTTGGCGGCTGCGCGAAAATGCGCTCTCGGCGGCGCTTATGACCGCCGTTTTCCTGGCGGTTCTCATCCAGGCTAACCTTCGGGGACTGGACACGGATTGCGGATGTTTCGGGCCGGGGGAGTGGACCGCGCTCAGGTCGGTCCCGCCTATCGTTCGCGATCTTGCGCTGCTCGCGGGGACCCTGTTCCTGCGCTTGTGCCGCCCCGCTCCAGGTTGAATTACAACACCCTGCTAGTGCAGGGCGTTGCGGACGGCATCGATAAAGGCGTGGGCGCACACTGGAACAAGCAAAAGCCCGCTCCGGCGCCAGAAGATCGAGAAAAAGACGCCCACCCCGCAATGAAGGATCGGCAGGAGAATCGCCAGCACGACCAGCTGCGCGACCCGATGCTCGGGCTGCAGCGTGACGGTGGGGAGGTGCCACCATCCCCACAGGGCTGAAAGGTAGAAAGCGGACCCCCACGGGGCCCGGGTTCCCCCGCGCGTCAGATAGGAGTCGAGCCCTCCGCGGAAAAAAACCTCCTCGATCATGAAACACACGGGCAGATAAAGGACAAAGGAGTCGAATCCCTCCATGAGCCGGGCGCCCGCAGTCTGCACGGAATGAGCGCGGACAAAATAGCCGGCAGTGAGCGTCAGCATGGCCACCGCGCCCGCCAATAGGACGCAGAGGCAAAGTTGGCGCCACTGCGCACCCGTGCACCGAACCAGCGACCAGGCCAGCGGCAGGGCGCCGAGCGCCGCACATATGAGCCAGAGTCGAATGGCCACGCCGGCATCATGCCAGATCACCAGCTTGTAGATCGGCTGAACCATGAAGGCCGCCGCCACGGTCCACCCCCACCATGGCAGATGGAAGCGGGCGCCGCCCGCGAACCACACCTCGACAAGCGGCCGCCCCGAGATATACCTTTGAAACAGCACGAGCAACGGGATGCCCAGCAGAAGGTAGGCGTCGACGCTGACCCCCGACACCCACCCGATCAGCATCCATAAGGCGACAACGGCCGTGACAACCGCATAGCGGCGGATCTCGGCCGCCGGACGCACCTCCAAGCCCTGTTCGGAATATGGCAGCGTATTCATCAATGGATTAGTTGCCGCGCCCCGCGTTTCCTTACATCGACTGGCAGCGCCCTCGGGCAAAGCTGACGGTGCCTTGGGGTGGGGCGGGTCGTCCCCGAAGGGCCGGGCTCGACAGTTCGCGGATTGTCGAGTTTACTGCGCGAACGCTTGGCAGGTTTTATCGGGCTAAAGTGACCGATGCGCTTGATGGGTGTACGCATGCAGTGGGGCCGAAAACCCCTCCCAGCGATTTGGATTTTGGCAGGAGAATGAAAATGAAAAAGCGAAATAAGGCGACTGGAGGCAAACTGGAGGCAAAGGTTGCAAACCGGACGGCCAAAATTGCCTTTGGGCAATCGTCGGCCGCGCCCGCGAACCTTTCATTCCCGGTCATAGCCATGGCAGCCTCGGTTGGCGGCTTGAACGCCTTATCCGTCATCTTGAGCGGGTTGCCGGCGGGATTCCCTGCAGCGATTGCGATCGTGATGCACCTTTCTCCGGATCATAAGAGCATCCTGGCCGAGATTCTGAGCGGCCGCACCCATTTGCGGGTCGAGCAGGCGCATACGGGCGACGTTTTATGCCGTTCGAAGGTCTTTGTAGCCCCGCCCAACCACCATCTGATTGTCGCCAACGGCGGTCGCCTCAGGCTCTCCTCTTCCGATGCGGAAAAAGTTCATTTCGCCCGGCCTTCCGCCGAACCGCTTTTTGCTTCTGTGGCAAACGTTTACAAGAGGGATGCCATTGCCGTAGTTCTCACGGGTGGCGATGGTGATGGCTCATTCGGGGTGCGGATCATCAAGGATATGGGCGGCAAGGTCATAGCCCAAGACCGGCCTACGTCGCAGGATTTCAGCATGCCGGAGACATCGATCAAGACTGGCGATGTCGATTTTGTGCTGCCGTTGGACAAAATTGCCGGGAAATTGATCGAGCTGGTCGATGACCGGAAAGCTTCACCGCCACGCCGGCGATCCGAGATCATGCCGGCCGCGCCGGAATTGGACACATGAAGATGAAATCTCCGCGATCGCGCCGGCGGAAACGGCGCGCCAAAGGCGTTTCTCCCGTGACTTCCATCCCGCCCGCGAGCGTGGCCTTCCCCATTGTCGGCATCGGGGCCTCCGCCGGAGGGTTGGAGGCCTTGGAGCGATTTCTGAAGCACGTGCCGAAACAGTGTGGCCTGGCGTTTGTCATCATCCAGCACCTGGACCCGACGCACAAGGGCATCATGCACGAACTCCTGCAGCGTGCCACCGGTTTGCGCGTCATCCAAGTCAAGGATCGCATGACGGTTCGACCGAATACCGTCTACGTGATCCCGCCGAACAAGGACATGTCGATCCTGCATGGGGTGCTGCACCTGCTCAAGCCCGCGGCCCCGCGGGGGCTGCGCCTGCCCATAGATTTCTTCTTTCGCTCGCTGGCGCAGGATCAGCAGGAGCACAGTGTCGGCGTGATTCTTTCGGGCATGGGCTCCGACGGGACTCTCGGCGTGCGAGCCATCAAGGAGAAGGCCGGCGTTGTGCTGGTGCAGGATCCGACGACCGCCAAGTTCGACAGCATGCCCCGCAGCGCGATCAACGCCGGGCTTGCGGATATCGTGGCTCCGGTGGGGGAGCTGGCGGAAAGGATATTCGCCTATCTGCAACGCGCCCCTCTCATCGACAGGGCGGAAGTGGCGCTTGAGGACAAGGCGCGGAGCGCTTTGGAAAAGGTTGTCATTTTGCTCAGGAGCCATTCCGGCAACGATTTTTCCTTCTACAAACGGAACACCCTTTATCGCCGGATTGAGCGCCGCATGGGTATTCACCAGATCAAGAGAATGGCGGACTATGTCCGCTACCTGCAGGAGAACTCCCAGGAACTGGAGCTGCTTTTCAAGGAGCTGCTTATCGGGGTGACGAACTTCTTTCGCGATCCCGATGCCTGGAAGCAGTTGCGCGAACAGGCTCTGCCCGCGCTCCTCGCCAGTCGCCAGGCCGGCCACACCCTGCGCGCATGGGTGCCCGGCTGCTCCACCGGGGAAGAGGCCTATTCCCTGGCCATCGTGCTCAAGGAGGCGGTCGATGAGATCGCTCTCCGGGGAAAATTCACGATCCAGGTCTTTGCCACCGACCTGGACCGGGACGCCATCGACAAGGCGCGACAGGGAGCCTTTCCGGCCAATATTGGCGCTGACCTGTCGGAAGCGCGACTTAAGCGATTCTTCACCAAGGAGGAACGCGGCTACCGGGTGGTCAAAGAGATTCGCGAAATGGTGATTTTTGCGCCGCAGAATCTCATCATGGACCCTCCCTTTACCAAATTGGACATCCTGAGCTGCCGCAACCTGCTCATCTATCTGACCCCGGAGGTGCAAAAGAAGCTGATTCCGCTATTTCATTACAGCCTCGCGCCCGGCGGCATTCTGTTTCAGGGCAGCGCCGAGACGATTGGCGATTTCACCGAGCTTTTCGCCCCGTTGAGCGCCAAATCGCGGATCTTCCGACGCGTGGAGTCCGCGTTGCGACCGGAGCAGATCGTTTTTCCCTCGTCCTTTTCCGCCGGCCCCCTGACCGCTTCCGAGGCGCCTCCGGCGGCCAAGCAGCCGGCCAGTCTCCAGTCGCTGGCGGAGCAGATGGTTCTGCAATTCTACGCCCCTCCCGCCGTGCTCACCAATGATGTCGGGGACATCTTTTACTTCAGCGGCCGAACGGGCAAATACCTGGAGCCTGCGGCGGGGAAGGCCAATTGGAACCTCTTTGCGATGGCCCGCGAAGGGATGCGTCACGAACTGGCCGATGCGTTTAAGGAGGCAATGCGGAAAAAGGAGGGGGTGATGCTGCGCGGACTCACCCTGGGGAGCAACGGCGGCACGCACCGCGTGGATGTGACCGTCCGGCGACTCGATGAACCCGGGCCGCTGCAGGGCTCGATGATCATCGTTTTCGCCGATGTGGCCGCGCCCGCGACGACTGCGGCAAAGCCGCGGGCCCCCAGCCTGAGGCTGGCGGAACTTGAGCAGGAACTGCTGCGGGTCCGCGGCGAATCGAGGGCCACCCATGAGGAGATGCAGACCTCCCAGGAAGAGCTCCGGTCCGCCAACGAGGAACTGCAATCCACCAATGAGGAACTGCAGTCCACCAACGAGGAGCTCACGACGTCCAAGGAGGAGATGCAATCGATGAATGAGGAACTCCAGACGGTCAACGGCGAGTTGCAGGCCAAGGTGGACCAGCTTTCGCAGGCCAGCAACGACATGAAAAACCTCCTCGATAGCACGGATATTGCGACCCTCTTTTTGGACAAGGATCTCAACGTGCGGCGATTTACCCCCCAGGCGACGAAGATCATCAAGCTCATCGCGACGGACACCGGGCGGCCCATCACCGACCTGGTCTCCGAGCTATCCTACCCGGAACTGGCCGAGGATGCGCGGGAGGTGCTGCGAAAACTGGCTGTGGTGGAAAAGTCGATTGGCGCCCACGACGGCCGCTGGTTCACCGTGCGCATCATGCCTTACCGCACCCTCGACGACCGGATCGATGGCGTTGTGATAACCTTTGCGAACATCACCGTGGCCAAGACGTTGGAGACAAAGTTGAGGGAGAAGCACTCCAACCTGGAGAAACATGTCGCCGAACAATCCACGCGGCAGGCGCGCGCGAGGCGAACCGAAACGCGGTGATCCTCAACCAAGATATGAAAAGAAAAGCATCCCCGCCGAAGGCCGCCAGCCCCCTGCGTCGCAGGGCCGAGAACCGGCTGCGGGCGCGGGCGGCAGGCAATCATAACGGGGGGACAGTTGCGATGCAGGCCGTTGATTCCCGGCGGCTGCTCCACGAATTGCAGGTTCACCAGATCGAACTGGAAATGCAGAACGAGGAGCTTCAAAAGGCCAGGGACGAAATGGAGGCGGGATTGACAAAATACAGCGAACTCTACGATTTCGCCCCGGTCGGATACCTTACGCTGAGCCGCGATGGAGTCATCAGGGAAAGCAACCTTGCCGGGGCAAGACTGCTGGGGGTCGCTCGATCGGCGCTGATGAAACAGCGCTTCAACGCCTATGTCCTCCCTGCGGATCGCTCCATTTTCGACAAATTTATCCAGCAGGTATTCGAGGGCTCTGTCACCAAGGAATGCGAGGTCAGGCTCCTGCCGTGCGGCAAGACCCAGTGTGATGTGCGAATCAGGGGCAATCTTTCGGATTCGCGCGTGTTGTGCCAGCTGGCCATGGGGGATGTCACCGAAAGCAAGCTCGCCGAGCGGGCGCTGAAGACGAGCGAGGAGCGCTTTCGCATACTGTTCGAATTGGGTCCGACGGCCATCTATTCCTGCGATGCCTCGGGCCTGATTCGAAATTTCAACAGCTGCGCCGTGGAACTTTGGGGTCGCCGCCCGGCGTCCGGGGAAAAAAACGACCGATTTTGCGGCTCGTTTAAGCTGTTCCGGCCCGACGGTAGTTTTATGGGCCGCGCGGAGTGTCCCATGGCAGATGTGCTGAACGGCAAGTTGGCGGAGGCGCGGGACCAGGAGGTGATCATCGAGCGGCCCGACGCCTCGCGGCTTACGTGCATCGTGAACATAAGGCCGATCAAGAACGAACGAGGGGAGATCACGGGCGCGATCAATTGCTTTTACGACATCACCGAACGCAGGGCCAAAGAGGAGGCGCGGCGTCGCCTGGAGGTCCTGACCGCCTCCAACTCCAAATTGAATCAGGAAATCGTCCGGCGCCAGGCGATCGAGGCGACTCTCAGGAAAAACGAGCGGCGGGCCCTCAGGATGACGGAAGAATCGCTGAAAATGCAGCAAAGAATGCGCCATTTCTCCCACCAGATTCTGCAGGTGCAGGAGAAACAGAGAAAGGAGATTAGCCGCGAATTGCACGATAAGGTCGGCCAGCTCCTGGTGGGGATCAATATCCATTTGGCGGCCTTTGCCGAGACGGCGTCGAAAAATCCGCATGGGATCCATCGGACGCTGGTCCCCATGCGCCGGCTGGTGGAAAAATCACTGAAGATCGTGCATCAGTTTGCCCGGGAACTCCGGCCCGCGAGTCTGGACGATCTCGGACTGATCCCTGCGCTCAGGACCTACATCAAGGATTTTCCCAAACGGAAGGGTCGGCAGATTCATTTTGTCGCGGTTGCCGGCGTGGAGGCCATGGACAATGACAAGCGGACGGTGCTCTACCGCGTCGCTCAGGAGGCCCTCACGAATGTCGATAAACATTCGGAGGCCACCTTTGTGAAAGTGGTCATCGCGGAGGCTCCAGGGGGCATTTGCCTGGAGATCACCGACAATGGCAGGGCTTTCAACGTGGATCGCCTTGCGTCCGGCCAATGGGGCCGACGTCTCGGACTGATCGGCATGCGCGAACGCGTGGAAATGGTCGGTGGGCACTTCAGTGTCCTTTCCGCATCCGGCCAGGGCACGACAATCAGGGCTGAAATTCCCTTTGGGCTTTGAAATCCGAAGCCCAACAGGCCGTTATCCCGATGCCGGTCGGGTTGCGGTGACGGGCGCTTGATCGAATTCAATTCCGGATTTGAGGTTGCACAGCGCGTCCGAACCTTCATTCCTGCCGAACGTGCCCGAGATTTCCGGCAACCCATGAATGAGAATTCACCAGCGGCGCCGGGCAAAGTTCCCGAAGTCACTCTCATCTTTTGGATCATCAAGGTTGCCGCCACCACCCTTGGGGAAACTGCAGGCGATGCGCTGTCCATGTCGATGAATCTGGGCTATTTGGTCAGCACCGGCATCTTCGCCGTGCTTTTCCTTTCGATGGTCGGCGCGCAGATCAGGGCGAAGGCCTTCCACCCCTTCCTCTACTGGGCGACGATCATCGCCACGACGACGCTGGGGACGACCGTGGCCGACTTTGCCGACCGTTCGCTGGGGATGGGATATTCCGGTGGGTCCTCGGTGCTCCTGGCGCTTCTCCTGGCATCGATCTGGCTTTGGCACCATTCGCTCGGGAGCATCTCGATTGCCTCGGTCAATTCACGCAAGGCCGAGGGTTTCTATTGGATTACGATCATGTTCTCCCAGACCCTTGGGACGGCGTTGGGCGATTGGACCGCGGATTCTGCCGGCCTCGGATACCTCGGCAGCGCGGTCATTTTCGGATCCCTGCTCGCCGTGGTGACGGCAGGCCACTATTGGACGCGGATCTCACAGACTGCGCTCTTCTGGACGGCTTTTATCCTCACCCGTCCGCTCGGGGCCGTCGTCGGCGATTTTTTGGACAAGCCCGCCAGCGCTGGAGGGTTGGCCCTGAGCCGTTTTTCCGCCTCGGCCGCGCTGCTCGGCATCATCGCGGGTTGCATCCTGATATTTCCCCAACGCCCGGCAACGCGCCCGCATTGATCCCTGCGAGCCCCGGCTGCCATTGGGATAATCACGTAGTTTTCAACACCCTGCTGATGAAACCCACCACACCTAACCATTAAGGGACAGGTTCGGAAAACGCCTGACGGGGACCAATCAGGAAAACGGACCAACAAGGGACAGGTTGAAACCATTAAGGGACAGGTTCGTAACCATTGGTTCGGAACCATTAAGGGACAGGCTCGGAAAACGGGACCGATTTGGCTCGGCCGACCAACAAGGGACAGGTTGGGGACAAATCAGGGACAGGTACAGAAATGGCTTATCGAGAACTTCTACGGCTTGGATGTAACCCCATTGGGCCCCAATGTTTTTGCATCGACCCGCACCGAAAAACAGAGCATCACACAGGTCGTCCGGCCATGGA